>Ga0213868_10000248_pt1 | contig 50860 bp, 49 predicted proteins | sample PICome_9_FD_160087 | JGI IMG/M metagenome (GOLD analysis project Ga0213868, IMG submission 160087) | Coastal seawater microbial communities near Pivers Island, North Carolina, United States - PICO127 | ecosystem: Environmental > Aquatic > Marine > Coastal | place: USA: North Carolina...
GTAGCTGTAATAATAGAAGCGAAGCATATGTGCATGATGATGAGAGGAGTTGAAAAGCAAAACTCTAGTATGAAAACATCAGCTATGCTTGGTTGCTTTCGTAACCAACAGGCTACTAGAAATGAATTCCTATCACTGATAAAGGACTAGCTACTCTTTTTTTTAAAAAGAGTGTTTAAGTTTTTCAAAAAAACAGTTTTCGAAAATAAAATATTTAGGTAAAAAATATTTTATTATCTTTATTGATTGTTACTTCTCTTTAATAAAAGATGGTATGTCATCCTCTTCGCTTGCTGGTAAGGATTCACTAATCTCTTCTATGGACTCTTTAGGATCTGGCCAGTCAGAAAAAGGGAAAGGCTTTTCATCTGTATTGTAGGTTAAAAAAAGAAATGCCTGATAAGTCCATGTTGAAGTTGTCCCGCCGAGTTTTTTTAGATTTTCGTTCAAAGACCCTGTACAGGCTAGCAGTATGAATTGTAAAACGCTTATAACGATTAAAATAAGTCGAGAAATAAAGGATAAGAAACCAAATAAAATCATAAAAATGCCACGTATCCAGGTATCTAGACTAAGTATATTTATTTTTATTTCTTTCTCCATCTAACACCCCTCCATCTGCTTTTATAAGTTTAGATAATTAAAATTATCTACCAAAAAATTCAACATCAGTATTCTGATCAGCAAGCATCATTGATCTCAGACCATCCTCTACTGGTTGTCCATTGAACATTGTTTCGTATAATGCAGATGCAATAGGCATATATACTTTTAGCTTTTCAGACTCACTTTTAATTATACGAACTGTATTTATGCCTTCCGCTGTATGTCCAACTTTTATAACTGCTTCATCAACAGACAAGCCCTCACCAAGTGCCATACCAATTTGAAAATTTCTACTTAAAGGGGAGGTGCAAGTAACATAAAGATCGCCCACACCACTTAATCCGAGAAATGTCATGGGGTTAGCGCCAAGGCATGCAGAAAAGCGGGTCATTTCAGCTAAGCTTCTAGTTATCAAAACACTGATTGTATTTTGACCCATATGCATCGAGGAAGATATGCCTGCTGCTATAGCATATATGTTTTTTAAAGCTCCAGCTATCTCGACGCCGAATCTATCTGAATTAGCATAAACTCTAAAGTAACGAGAACTCAATAACTCTTGTATGCTAATACATACATCAGAATCTTGGCAAGCTACGACGGTTGCTGTAATTTCTTTTGCCGCGATCTCCATTGCAAGATTTGGCCCGCTAATTACACCAATTCGAGATTTAGGTAGTTCCTCTTCGAGAACCTTACTCATTAGTTTAAATGTTTTTGCTTCAATACCTTTTGCCGTGCTAATAACCCTTATATCGTCTTTAATGAATTGTTTTACCTCTCTCGCTACATCTCTGTATGCCTTGCTCGGTACAGAGAAAAATATAACATCTGCATCATGAATAGAGGATCTTAAATCTGAAGAAAAAGTTATCTTAGTATCAAGTGAGAAGCCTGGAAGATATTTTGGATTTTCAAAAGATACTGAGCACTGTGAGGCTCTTTTACTACTCCTCATCCATAAAACAACATTATGACCATTTTCTGCGATCATATTAGATAGTGCAGTTCCAAAGCTGCCACCGCCCAACACTACCACCTTTTTAAGTGAACCCATAAACTAATTCCAAATATCTTTGTGGGATTATAGCTCCACTATATGAACTATAGCTATTAATCAGATTTTTTTTCAAAAAGCAATTGATTAAGTCTCTTCACAAACAATGATGGGTTATCTAATTGTTGTCCAGCGGAAAGTGTAGCTTGGTCATATAGCAATTCTGTTAACTCACTAAATTTTTTATCGTTAGTTGTCTTTTTTAACAAGACCACCAAAGAGTGCTTGAGATTTATTTCAAGCCCTGGTAGATCGTCTGGTACATCCTGACCAGCCGAAGCCATCATTTTTTTCATTTGAGGGCTTAAAGAATTTTCAGGATATACTAAACATGCAGGCGAGTCAGTTAAGCGACGGGTCTCAGATACACTATCAACTCTAGTAGATAGGTTGGTTTTGATTTTTTCTAAGATTTTTGGAGATTTTTTTTCTTTCTTGTCATTTTTATCATCAGAAGAGCCGAAAATGGTATCATCAAGTTGACCTTTAGTTATATCTTGAAGTGTTTTTCCATCAAATTGAAACAAATGTGAAAGAGTCCATTCATCGAGCCTATCAGTCAGAAGCAAAACCTCAACATCTTTTTTCAGAAAAACCTCGAGATAAGTACTATTGCGTGCAGCATTTAAATTATCTGCTACAAGATAGTAGATTTTATCTTGATCTTTTTTCATACGGGATATGTAATCTGCAAATGAGACTGATTGGTCTGAGCCATCATTTTTTGTCGATGTATACCTAAATAAGCTAGCAATGCGCTCTCTATTAATAAAATCTTCTGCAGGCCCTTCTTTTAAAACACTTCCAAATATATACCAGAAGCTCATGTATTCCTCAGGAGACTCTTTAGACATTTTTTCTAGCATATCTATAACTCTTTTTGTAAGAGCAGAACGCATTGAATCGACATCCGAATTACCCTGCAATATCTCGCGAGAAATATTTAAAGGAAGATCACCAGAATCTAAAACTCCCTTAACAAACCGCAAGTACCTTGGTAAAAACTGTGATGCATCATCCATTATAAAAGTACGTTGTATGTAAAGCTTTAAGCCTCTCGCTGCTTCATAATTATGCAAATCAAATGGGGCACTTGATGGAATGTAAAGTAAACTTGTATAGTCAAATTTGCCTTCAACTCTATTATGACTCCAGATTAAAGGATCAAGGACATCATGCGATAGATATTTATAAAACTCTTTATATTCTTCATCTTTTATCTCACCTTTATTCCGTGTCCAAAGTGCAGTTGCTTCATTTATTGTCTGATAGTCATCTGTTTCTACCTTTTTCGCTTTTTTTGTTACTTTTGTTTTTTTGGACTTATCTTTTGAAGATATATCTTTCTCTTCTTCGGAAATTGTTGAAGGTTTTTTAATCTCAATAGGAACCGCGATGTGATCAGAGTATTTTTTAATAGTACTTCGAATTCTGAGATCTGCAGAAAACTCAACTTCTTCTTCCTTTAAATACAGAGTAATGGAAGTTCCTCTATCTGCTTTTTTTATATCTTCGATTGAGTACTCAGCATCTCCTTCACAGCTCCAACGCACACCTTTACCTTTTGCTAAGCCAGCCTTTCTTGTCTCTACAACTACTTTGTCCGCCACAATAAATGCAGAGTAGAAGCCGACTCCAAATTGGCCTATCAAATGTGAATCTTTTTTTTGATCGCCACTTAAGTTTTCTAAAAATTGAGCTGTTCCAGATTTTGCAATTGTTCCGAGGTTATCTATGACATCATCTCGTGTCATGCCTATACCATTATCCTCAATAGTAATAGTGCCAGCCTCACTATCAGCACTAATACGAACTCTTAAATCTGGGGAATCTTCAAATAAGGATGAATCTGAAAGGCCCTCAAAACGAAGCTTATCGATTGCATCTGAGGCATTAGAAATTAACTCTCTCAAGAAAATCTCTTTATTGCTGTAAAGAGAATGAATCATTAAATGTAAAAGCTGTTTAGCTTCGGTTTGAAAACCACGAGTTTCTTTAGCCATAATGATATAAGCTCCTTTTAAATTTATTTCGTTTTATACAATTTAAGCATTAATGTGATTAGTGGGGGCATTACAAGATAATTCAACCTTAAGTCATATAGTTCGTTTGCTTTTGACAAAAAAAAGACCCACCAAATGGGCCGATTTTATGTAAATCCTAAAACTACCAACCTGTTATACTTTGAATACCTTTACCTATATCTGCAAGACTGCGAATGGTTTTAACTCCCGCATCCTCAAGAGCTATGAATTTTTCGTCAGCTGTACCCTTGCCGCCAGATATTATAGCGCCGGCATGACCCATACGCTTGCCTGCAGGTGCGGTAACTCCTGCAATGTAAGAAACTATTGGTTTTGTAACATTTTCCTTTATATAAGCTGCAGCTTCTTCTTCTGCAGTACCACCAATTTCACCTATCATTACAATCGCCTCTGTGGAAGGATCGTTCTCAAATAATGAGAGTATATCTATGAAGCTTGCTCCTGGGATTGGGTCGCCGCCGATTCCAACACATGTAGATTGTCCAAAACCATAATCAGTAGTTTGCTTTACTGCTTCATAAGTTAAAGTGCCTGAGCGGGAAACAATACCGACCTTACCGGGAAGATGAATACTGCCAGGCATTATGCCTATCTTACATTCGCCGGGTGTAATTACACCAGGGCAATTAGGGCCAATTAATGTAACCCCAAGTTCGTCACATCTCACTTTACAGATAAGCATATCCAAAGTTGGAATGCCCTCTGTAATACAGACTATAAGATGGATTCCAGCATTTGCAGCTTCTAGAATGGAATCTTTGCAAAAAGGAGCTGGCACATATATGACAGAAGCATTAGCACCGGTTTTTTTAACTGCCTCAAGGACAGTGTTAAAAACAGGCAAATCTAAATGAGTAGTTCCACCTTTCCCTGGAGTTACGCCACCAACCATCTTTGTTCCGTATTCAATTGCTTGACCTGAGTGAAAAGTACCTTGACCTCCAGTGAATCCCTGGCATATCACTTTAGTATTCTTATTAATCAAAATAGCCATGAATTAATTTCCCCCAGCTGCTTTAACAACTTTATTGGCAGCATCGGTTAAGCTAGTTGATGCGGTTATATTTAAACCGCTATCTGCCAAAATTTTAGATCCCAGTTCTGCATTATTTCCCTCAAGTCTTACCACAACTGGTACTTTAACTCCAACTTCTTCGATAGCGCCAATAACACCGTCGGCAATGAGATCACAGCGAACTATCCCACCAAAAATATTAATGAATACTGCTTTTACTTTTTCGTCAGAAAGTATGATCTTAAAGGCTTCAACAACTCGCTCTTTTGTTGCACCTCCACCAACATCTAAAAAATTTGCAGGATTTCCACCATTGAGTTTAACAATATCCATTGTAGCCATCGCCAAGCCAGCACCATTTACCATACATCCAATATTTCCATCTAGCGCGACATAGTTTAACTCCCACTCCATAGCATGAGCTTCTCTTGGATCATCCTGAGTTGGATCATGCATGTCTACCAGTTTAGGTTGACGATACAATGCATTACTATCAATATTTATCTTTCCATCCAAACAATGTAGGTCACCTTTTTTATTAATAATCAATGGGTTAATTTCTAATAATGCTAGATCGAAGTCTTGGAATAGTTTAGAAAGGCCTATAAAAAGATTTGTAAATTGTTTTATCTGTGGAGAACTTAAACCTAACTTAAAACCAAGCTCGCGAGCTTGGTTTGGAAGGGCTCCAACTAAAGGATCAATAATAGCTTTAAGAATTTTTTGAGGAGTCTCTTCTGCAACTTTTTCTATTTCAACTCCGCCCTCGGTTGATGCCATGAAGACGATACGACGGGTTGATCGATCAACTACTGCCCCCAGGTAGAGCTCTTTTTCGATATCGCTACACTCTTCCACTAAAATTCGAGAAACGGGTTGTCCGGAATCATCGGTCTGATATGTAACTAAGCGTTTACCAAGCCATTTTTTTGAGAATTCTTCTATTTCAGCCTTAGATTTAACTAATTTAACACCACCCGCTTTACCCCTACCGCCAGCATGAACTTGAGCTTTAACAACCCAGCGATCGCCTCCTATAACGTCAGAAGCCATAATAGCTTCATCGACAGTTTTGGCTGCTATACCTTTAGAGACTGGTAGGCCATATTGAGCAAAAAGTTCTTTTGCTTGGTACTCATGAAGATTCATTATTTTTTCCTATTTTAGTAAAAAAAATTACAACATAAATTTTTTACTTGGATTATATAAATTATTTTTTTCTCTTTCGATTCGGCATGTGTATAGCATGTCCATTGACAGCCAGCGCTGCTTCATGAACTGTTTCTGACAAAGTTGGGTGAGCAAAAACAGTCATTGCAATATCTTCAGCATTGGATCCAAATTCCATAGCAATTGCGATTTGTTGAACTAAGTCTGCCGCACTAGGTCCAACGATATGACAGCCGAGTATTCTTCCAGTCTTCTTATCAGCAATCATTTTTACAATACCATCTGTATCATTGGCTGCCATTGCTCTTCCGCTGGCCGAAAAAGGGAAGACTCCGACATCGTAGTTCTCTCCGGCTTGTTTCAATTGCTCTTCTGTCTTGCCTACAGCTGCAACCTCTGGGTGTGTATAAATAACATTAGGAATAATATCGTAGTTTATCTGTGTTTTTTGACCAGCGATGCGTTCGGCAACCATAACTCCTTCTTCTGATCCCTTATGTGCTAACATTGGCCCCCTAACGACGTCACCAACCGCCCAAACACCGCCAGCTGTAGTTTCACATTGATCGTTAACGAATATAGACCCCCTTTCATCGAGATCCACTCCGCTATCATCGGCAAGCAATCCCTGGGTATAGGGCGTACGCCCAACACAAACAATTAGTTTATCAAATATTTCAGACGTTTCTTCGCCTGCACTATTTTTATAAGTAACTATGACTTCATTTCCTTTTACTTTCGTTGCTGTAACACGTGAACTGAGACGTATATCCATTCCCTGTTTTGTAAAAATTTTCTTAGTTTCTTTAGCAATCTGCTGATCTATAATTGAGAGGAAATTGTCCATTGCTTCGATTAATACAACTTTACTGCCCAGTCTATTCCAAACACTTCCTAGCTCAAGACCGATTACGCCAGACCCAATAATTCCAAGTTTTTTTGGAGTTTTTATAATCTCTAGCGCTCCGCTCGAATCTACTATGGAGCTACCATTGATTTTTGCTACTGGGATATCAATAGGTTTAGATCCGGTTGCAATAATAATATTATCAGCGGTCAACACCTTTTTTTCACCATTATGCATAACGCATTCAACTTTTCGTCCAGCTAATAATCTAGCCGTTCCAAATAGGGATTCGACACCATTTGCCTTAAATAAACCAGCAATCCCATCTGTCAACTGGCTAATTATCTTATTTTTTCTATCGACCATAGCCTCTAAATCAATAGATATTTCACCTGTACTAATTCCATGCACATCCAGCTGATTCTTAGCCTCATAAAACTTATAAGAACTGTCTAGTAATGATTTTGATGGAATGCATCCTACATTCAAGCAAGTACCTCCATTTACGCCAACACCATCAGCATTTCGCCATTTTTCAATACAGATAGTTTTTAGACCTAATTGTGCAGCCCTAATAGCTGCAACATACCCCGCGGGGCCAGCTCCTATAACAATAACATCATAATTTTCAGACATAATAATCTCTTATTTAACAATGTTTTATATTTTATATTTCAAGAAGAATCTTAGCAGGATTCTCAATCATTTCTTTAATAGAAACAAGAAAACTAACTGCTTCACGACCATCTATTAAGCGATGGTCATATGATAAGGCTAGATTCATCATCGGACGAACAACAACAGAACCATTTTCAGCTACTGGACGCTCTTTGATAGAATGCATACCCAATATAGCTGCTTGAGGTGGATTCAGTATAGGAGTAGATAACAAAGACCCAAATACACCGCCATTGGTGATTGTGAAAGTTCCCCCTGTCATCTCCTCTATTGTGAGCTTACCGTCTCGAGCTTTTCCACCAAATTCTGCAATAGTTCTCTCAACATCTGCGATACTCATACTATCTGTATTACGCAAAACAGGCACAACCAAGCCTTTTTCTGTAGATACAGCTACACCAATATCTTGGTAAGCGTGATAAACAACATCAGTACCATCAATTGAGGCATTGACCGATGGAAATCTCTTTAATGCCTCAGTTGCGGCGCGAACAAAGAACCCCATAAAACCCAAACGGGCACCTGGATGTATATTTGAAAAATCTTCTTTAAATTCAGCTCTTAGATTCATCACTCTATGCATATCAACCTCGTTAAAAGTTGTTAGCATAGCTGTTGTTTGAGTTACCTCTAGCAATCTATCTGCGATTCTGGAGCGCATTCTTGTCATCGGCACACGTTTTTCAATTCTCTCGCCAGCTGGTATCGAATTTACTAGTGTTTCAGCAGGAGCAGATGTTTGAGTTTTATTGATCACATTGGCGCCATCGTCAATAATATCTTCTTTGGTGATCCGCCCATCCTTTCCACTGCCAGAAATATCTTTAAGATCTACACCTTTTTCGCTTGCAAGCTTTCTAGCTGAAGGGCTAGCAATTTTTTCTTCTTCTTGTTCGGTTAGCTGATTTTCAATTTTTACTTCTACTTCTGGTGCAGTATTAACCATCTCTCCTTCGATAATTGAAGCGATAACTTCATTGCTCAGAACTGTCTCCCCTTCTTCTTTATGTGTTTTTTCTAAGGTTCCATCAGCAGGAGCCACAACCTCTAATACAACTTTATCTGTTTCAATATCAACAAGCAGGTCATCTCTGGCTACAATTTCGCCCGGTTTTTTATGCCATGTGGCTATACTGCCTTCTTGAACTGACTCAGGAAATGTAGGTGCTTTTATTTCAATACTCATGCTGTTTGCTTCCTTAATATAAAATAGCAACGATTTGCATAGCTTATGACTTATAAACTAAAGCTTCATTAATAAACTTTTTTTGCTCCTCAAGATGCAGTGACATATATCCGCAGGCTGGAGCAGCAGAGGCTTCACGACCAACATAGCTCAAAGTAAGGTTTTTATTGAACTTACTAACAATATTATGCATATGATGCTGACTACTATACCATGCGCCTTGATTAATTGGTTCTTCTTGACACCAAACAATATCTTTTAATTTTTTATATTCTTGTAAAGCCTCCATTAGATCGTTATCAGGAAAAGGATACAGTTGCTCGATACGGACTAGCGCTACATTAGCGATTTTTTTCTCTTGTCTAGCCTCATAAAGATGATAATAGACTTTTCCAGAGCAAAGAATCAAGCGATCGATCTTATCTTTATCAGCCTCTTGATCTTGTATTAAATTCATAAATTTACCTTTCGAGAGATCTTCGATCGATGAAGTTGCTAATTTATGACGTAGTATCCATTTAGGACTCATTACAACGAGAGGGCGTCGCATCGGTCTTATAGCTTGTCGACGAATCATATGATAAACCTGAGCAGGTGTTGTTGGGATACAGACCTGAATATTATGCTCAGCAGATAACTGAAGAAATCGTTCCAATCGGGCAGAAGAATGCTCTGGACCCTGACCTTCGTAACCGTGAGGTAAAAGCATAATAAGGCCGCACATTCGCCCCCACTTATGCTCGCCACTTGTAATGAACTGATCTATGACTACTTGGGCTCCGTTTGCAAAGTCACCAAACTGTGCTTCCCATATCACTAAACCCTTAGGAGACGTAGAGGCATAACCATATTCAAAGCCAAGCACTGCCTCTTCTGACAAAAAAGAGTCATAGATTTCAAAATCTGTAGATTTTTTTGATATTTCTTTCAGGGGTATGTAATTTGAGCCATCTTTTTGGTTATGAATGACTGCATGACGATGAGAAAATGTTCCTCTACCGGTATCCTGCCCAGTCATTCTTATAGGATAACCCTCATCCAATAAAGTTGCATATGCAAGTAATTCTGCCATACCCCAATTTAAGGATAAGGCGCCGCGTGCCATTTTTTCACGATCCTCATATATTTTTCCAACCTGCCTTTGCATCACCACACCATCAGGAATTTTAGTGATTATTTTGGCTAGATCACGTATCTTTTTCATGGGACGAGTAGTGTCAACCTCTGTATCCCAGTCTTGGTTTAAATAAGGATTCCAGTCTACAAAGAACTCTTCATTAGGCTCAGAAACAAGACTATTAACGACATTTTCCCCTCGGTCTAATTTTCCCCTATAGTCCTTAAGCATTGCATCTGCTTCTTCTTGAGCGACTACACCCTCTTTCACCAGCTGGTCTGAATAAATTGCTCGTGTAGTTTTTAAGTTTTTGATGACCTTATACATCAAAGGTTGAGTTGCAGAGGGTTCATCAGTTTCATTATGACCGCGTCTGCGATAACAAATTAAATCGATCACGATATCTTTTTTAAACTGATATCGATAATCCATCGCGAGGTTTGTTACGAACATCACGGCATCTGGATCATCAGCATTAACATGAATAATCGGGGCTTGGACCATTTTTGCTATATCAGTACAGTATTCTGTTGATCTTGCATCCTCTTGTACACTAGTAGTAAATCCTACCTGATTATTAATAACAACATGAACCGTACCACCGGTTTTGTATCCTCTAAGCTGCGACATCTGGAATGTTTCCATCACCACACCTTGACCGGCGAAAGCTGCATCACCATGAATCACAATTGGGAAGACTGCCTCACCTTTTGTATCTTCACGACGATCCTGTCGTGCTCTCGCAGATCCCTCTGCAACTGGCGCTGCAATCTCCAGATGAGATGGGTTAAACATTAAAGCAAGGTGTACTTTTCCTCCTGGTGTAACTACATCTGAAGAAAATCCTTGATGATATTTTACGTCACCTGAAGTATCAACATGCCTTTTACCTTCAAATTCTGCAAATAACTCTGAAGGATTTTTTCCAAGAACATTCACTAAAACGTTTAGGCGACCTCTATGCGCCATAGTAAGAACAACTTCTTTAGCACCGTATTCACCAGCTCTCTGTATTATTCCATCCAACATAGGAATCATTGATTCACCACCCTCAAGGCCAAAACGCTTTGTACCTGGGTATTTTGAATCTAAGTGTTTTTCTAAACCTTCTGCAGCTGTTAACCTCTGCAAAACATATTTTCGCATTTCATTATCGTAACTAGGTTTAGATCTAGCGCTCTCAAAACGTTGCTGAAGCCATCGTTTTTCTGATAAATCTATTACATGACCGCACTCAACACCAACATGACCACAATAAGTTTCTTCTAAGCCAGCAATAATGTCTTTTAAAGTTGATTCTTCTGGACCGAAATATAACATTCCAGATTGAAAAGTCGTGTCCAAATCAGCGGATGTTAAACCATGATAGGAAAGTTCTAGATCTGGTGCTCTATCCCTAGACCATAAACCTAAGGGATCTAATTTTGCTTTTTGGTGGCCACGGTTTCTGTGAGAAATTATAAGCTGAGCCACTTTGACTTGCTTTCGCTCATGTTCAATATTTTCACCACCAGAACCGGCTATAACTACTGGTCTCGATCTGCGTCTGCCTAATTGCTCGAAGTGAGCCATCACAGTTGCATGAGACGTATCTGGGCCAATTTTTCCATTCGGTTGAGGTAATGTGTCGAAGAAATTACGCCATTGATCGGCAACACTATTAGGATCATGAAGGTAAGCATCGTATAGATCTTCTATATACGCTGCGTTACCACCAGATAGGTGGGAGCTTTCTAAAAATTCTTGCATGATGCTTTTAGGCATCTATTTATCCTTGTGTTTAGCACACAGTTCTAATTTTTCTTTTCAAACAATCAACTTAAGCAGCCTTTTTCATCAACATATTTCGAATATGTCCAATTGCTCTTGTTGGGTTTAAGCCCTTAGGACACACAGCAACACAATTTTGAATTCCATGGCATCGAAAAACACTAAACGGATCTTCTAGCTTAGATAATCTTTTTTCAGTATCGTTATCTCTTGTGTCGGCCAAGAAACGATATGCCTGCAAAAGACCAGCTGGGCCGATAAACTTGTCTGGGTTCCACCAAAAAGAAGGGCAGCTTGTTGAGCAGCAGGCACAAAGAATACATTCGTACAGGCCATCAAGTTTTGCACGGTCCTCTGGAGTCTGTAGTCTTTCAATACCAGGTGCCGGATCATCATTAACAAGGTATGGCTGTATTTTCTTGTATTGGGCATAGAACTGACTCATGTCAATTACTAGGTCCCTTATGACTGGTAGGCCGGGCAAAGGTCTAATAACAAGCTTATTTCCTTTAACACACTCTGAAAGAGGAGTTATGCAGCCGAGTCCATTTTTTCCATTAATATTCATTCCATCAGATCCACAGACGCCTTCACGGCAGGATCTACGGTATGAGATTGAGGGATCTCTACTTTTTAACATACCCAAAACATCAAGCACCATCAAGTCTTTTCCCTGAGTATCAAAATCGTAATCTTGCATATATGGAGCTTCGTCCTGTTCAGGATTGAAGCGATAAATACTTACTTTTAACATATTAAAAAATATCCTTCATTGATTAATAAACACGAACTTTTGGTTCAAAATGGTCCATTTTCTTTGGTGAAAAATTCACTTTCCTCTTCTGAACTCTTTTTTCTTCAGGGAAAAACATAGAATGACAAAGCCAGTTTTCATCATCACGCTCAGAAAAATCCTCGCGAGCATGGGCACCTCGGCTTTCTTTTCTCCATTCTGCAGTAATAGCAGTAGCCTCAGCAACCTCTAGCAAATTGTGCAGTTCGAGCGCCTCAATTCGAGCAGTATTATAAACATTACTAGTATCATCTAAACAAACATTTTCTATTCGGGTCCTGAGTGATTTGAGTTTCTCGATGCCCTCTTGCATATAGTCACCTCTGCGGAAGACCCCAAAATAGTTTTGCATAACCTTTTGCAGTTCTACACGCAAGACATCTGCTGATTCGCCATCTTTAGAACCGTTATTGATAAAGTTCAGTCTTTCCATTGCCGCATTTATATTTGCATCTGTTGGGTCTGCTAGATCAATTCCCTCACCAAGAGACTTCTCAATGAATAAGCCTGAAGCTCTACCGAAAACTACTAAATCCAGCAAAGAATTCCCACCAAGACGATTAGCTCCATGCACAGAAACACATGCTGCTTCACCGCAGGCATAAAGACCACTTATAACTTGAGTATTTCCTTCGCTATCAAGTGATAACGCTTGTCCATCTACGTTTGTTGGTATTCCACCCATCATGTAATGGCATGTGGGTACAACAGGAATAGGCTCTTTGACTGGGTCTACATGTGCAAAAGTTCTTGAAAGCTCACATATTCCGGGTAGACGACTCTCTAAGACTTCCTCTCCGAGATGATCTAATTTTAATCGAACATGATCACCATCCTTCCCACAACCTCGACCCTCCAATATTTCTAGAACCATAGAGCGAGCTACAACATCACGTCCCGCTAAATCCTTTACATTTGGGGCATATCTTTCCATGAAGCGCTCTCCATCTTTATTAATTAGATAGCCCCCTTCTCCCCTACAACCTTCTGTTACAAGTGTACCTGCACCGTAAATACCTGTTGGATGAAACTGCCACATTTCCATATCTTGAACCGGAAAACCCGCTCTCAACGCCATACCAATACCATCACCAGTGCATATATGTGCATTGGTCGTGGAAGCATAAATTCTACCGGCACCTCCAGTAGCGAGAACAGTTGCACTCGACTTAACAAATACTGTTTCTCCAGTTTCAATATCTATCGCAATAACACCTACAACTGCATTATCATCATTTTTAACTAGATCTACTGCATACCATTCATTAAAAAAAACTGTCTCATTTTTGACGTTATTTTGATACAAAGTATGAAGAAGAGCATGACCAGTTCTGTCTGCCGCGGCGCAAGTTCTTGCTGCTTGACCACCTTCACCAAAGTTCTTGGATTGACCACCGAATGGACGCTGATAGATTCTACCCTCATCTGTACGAGAGAATGGTAATCCCATATGTTCAAGTTCAAATACTGCTTCGGGCCCAACTTCACACATATACTCAATGGCATCTTGATCACCGATATAGTCTGACCCTTTGACTGTATCGTACATGTGCCATCTCCAATCATCATCTGGGTCATCACTGGCAATTGCACAAGTTATTCCTCCTTGCGCAGATACAGTGTGTGACCGTGTTGGAAAAACTTTAGTAATAACTGCTGTTTTATGGCCAGACTGTGAAAGCTGTAATGCAGCTCTCATGCCTGCACCACCACCACCAACTATAAGTCCATCAAAAGTAATAGTTCTCATAAACTTAAACGCTCCAAACTATAGTAATTGCCCAAACAAAATATATTAATGTAATTATAATCATACCTAATTGAAAAAAAACATTTAGTAACTTAGCTTTAGGACCAAGTAATCTAACTGTTATATAATCGGTAATTACGCCCCAAAGTCCGATTATTGAATGAACAGCTATTGACGTGATTGTTAGGATATTTAAAACCTTCATCGAAAGTAGACTGTTCAAGTCTCGCCACTGCGTATAACTAATATCTGGATGCGCCAAAAGGTAGTAAGTGACAAAAAATACATAGGCGGTGATTACAACTGATGTAACTCTTTGCGTGATCCACTCTGCGAGTCCATTGCGGTTAAACTGTTTCACGTCATTTATCATATCCATAGCCAGAGTCCCGCCACAAGCATTAATATTGCTGAAAATACCAAGACTAATTTAGCTCCTAATATTCCACCACTCAAAGTCTCTCCATAACCATAATCCATGACTAGGTGCCTCAAACCGGCTACTAAGTGGTATATTAAAGCGGCCAATGAGAGCCAGATTATGATTTGCACTATGAGAGTATTCATAAATTCTTTGATTAAATTGAAGCTTTCTTCAGATGAAAGACTTGAATCTAAAATCCATAAAAATAAACCTACGGCACCAAAAAGAACTACACCAGAGACTCTGTGAAGGATAGAGACATAAGCTGTAACTGGAAGCTGGATGGTTCCAATATCTAAATTGACCGGTCGTTTTTTATTCAAAACTATCTCCTTAGTTAATTTTCAGACAACAGAAAGTCAGTTGTATGGAATATTATTTACCTTAAATGGATTATAAATAATTAATTAGTCGATATATCAGATAACGATTATAAGTACAATCAAAGTGTCTTACAATTAAATATGACGCTAGATTTTCGTTATTCACTGAATTTATTTAACTTAATTAAAATTGACAAATTGAGGAAGCGCGCTATAGTTTCGCTCTTATATTTAATTTGCCAAAATTTATAAATGCTAATGATTATTATTAATATTAAATTCTTAGCTGTAATCCTTCTAGGAGAATTCGATGAGTAATAAAGATAATTTCTATCTTTCCTCTAAAAAAACAGATGATTCGATCGAGCTACCAGTTATTAAGAGTACGGCCGGTCAAGATGTCATAGATATAGCTAAAGTTCCTGAGACTGGGTGCTTTACCTTAGATGCAGGCTTTGGCGTAACAGCTTCTTGTGAATCGAAAATAACGTATATAGATGGCGGCAAAGGTATTCTTCTCCATCGCGGTTACCCTATTGATCAGCTAGCAGAAAATTCTGATTTCCTTGAGACCTGTTTTTTGTTAATTAACGGAGAGCTACCCTCAGCATCAGACAATAAAAAATTTGTTGCTACGATAAAAAAACATCGTCATATAGAAAATTCGATGGTGGATCTTTTCAAAGCATTCCCTCAGGGGTCTCATCCTATGGCAATGTTGTGTAGCTCAGTTGCAGCAATGTCTGCAACATATGAATCAAAAACTGACATCACTAACTCAGAAGATAGAATAACAACTATTCATCGACTGATAGCAAAAGTACCGATTCTTGCAGCAATGTGCCATAGACATTTCATGGGCCAGGCCTTCATTCCAACTGATGACTCCCTGAGTTATTCTGCTAATTTTTTAAACATGATGTTCGGCACTCCAGGTGAAGTAAGCAATATAAGCCCAGTAATAGAGAAAGCAATGGATAGGATCTTTTTACTTCATGCAGATCATGAGCAAAATGCTTCTACCTCCACAGTTCGTCTTGCCGGTTCTACAGGTGCTAATCCTTATGCATGTATTGCAAGTGGTATAGCAGCATTATGGGGCCCTGCCCATGGGGGTGCTAACCAAGCTGTACTTGAAATGCTAGAGGAAATTGGAGATGAAAAAAATATTGATAGCTTCATTCTCAGAGCTAAAGATAAAGAGGATCCTTTTCGCTTAATGGGGTTTGGTCATCGAGTCTACAAAAACTTTGATCCTAGAGCTAGAGTAATGAAAATAAGCTGTGATGAAGTCCTTGCTGAACTTGGTCTTGAAAATGATCCTCTCCTCAGAATTGCTAAGCGCCTTGAACAAATAGCGCTTGATGATGAATACTTTGCTGAAAAGAAACTCTATCCTAATGTAGACTTTTATTCAGGAATCATAATGAAGGCTATTGGCATTTCACCTGAAATGTTTACAGCAATATTCGCCACGGGCCGCACAGTTGGTTGGATATCGCATTGGAACGAGATGCTGAGTAATCCCTACAGAATTGGAAGACCTCGTCAGAATTATACAGGTTATCCAAAAAGAGAGTATTCTAAACCATAAAACTTGTTATTAAACAGTCAGCTTTTTTGAGGTGCAGCTCTATTTTTCAATACCCGTCGATATTTATCAGCTATCTGAAAAAAGGATACGATACCAAATTCATTTATAAAAATTGGTTTAAAGACCCAGAGTGGTTTATGATCTATACATGAATTTAAAATTACCTAAAGTTAAAAAAAGCCTCCACTGGACAACCAACGCAAGTGAAAAAGTCCTACTGACTGTAATCGGATTAGCAACCTGTATAGCAGCAGCCCAATTTGTATTTTCAATGTACGAAGCAAGAAATATACTTTTGTCCGATCTTTTCATGCTTTTTATATACGTTGAAATTATTGGGATGGTGGGTGCTTTTTATACCACCAGCAGAATTCCTGTAACTTTGCCAATAATTATTGCAATAACCGCCTTATGCCGGCTAATCATTATGCAAAGTAAAGATATGGATGCACTGGTTTTGCTCGGAGAAGCCGGAGCTATATTAATTCTGTCAGGGTCAGCTTATATCATGAGCCTAAAAGATAAAATTAGTCTTGAAAAAAGGAAGGAATTTAGGGAAGACGATGATGCGTCAGAATAAATGATGGGCCTAGCGAGCGCATCTCGAACTTGTCACTTCACCCGAATACGCCTACTTTTCTAACTTTAAAATTCATCTACAAAACTACTTATAGAGATCTTTTAAACCTGATAACAACAGATGGTATTACATTAATTCTCGATAATCTTTTTCAGTTAATTCGATCACCCTGTGCTCACCACACAGTAAACCAGCTTTAAATTTGATCACGAAATAATGCGTAGGTTTGGTAAATAGGAAATCTTTTGAGAATTTACAGGCTCCACCTAAACCGGTGACTGGCAAATTCATACTCAATCCAACCTTGGTGGTAATATTATGTGCACCTGTTTTAGTTTTGAAATTCAATTCTTTGTTATGACCTAAAGAGCCTATTTCCTTGCTATTAAAATATATTTCAACTTTTTGCCCTATGGTCAACAGACTTTTGGGTCTATAGACATAAATATTTGCGTCGATGATATTTGATGGCGCTTTACGCACCTTATATGAATCCAACTCAGCTCCTTTTTTTGCTAGTGGATTCGTAATATCTTTAAAAGATGAGCATCCTGATAAAAACAGTAATACAGAGATAGCGCATAAATATTTCATAGAATTCCTTTGAATTTGACTACTAACTTATCAGCCAGTATAAAAATGTTTAAAATTGAAGCATTATTCACTTATACAAAGATCACTTACTCCATATAACGACGGAGTAGCGTCATCTTCACCAGTTTTTTTTGAATTCTCTTCAGTTGTAGCAGCGCTTTTTCTATTTTCATTTATCACTTGATCACAATTTTTTTTGTCATAAAGTCTGTCCAACTCGACATAACGTGACTGATATACTTTTATTTTTTCTTGTCCTGTGGAACTCATACCTAACGACAACCATGGAGCAATATTAATTGCACCAGCCACCCCTGTTATCCAATCTCCCCCAGTTTTTTTTGCGTCTGGATTTAATGTCGTAATTTGTTTATCAACATAAGCTTTTTCATCTCTTATTTCAGAGCAACTCATATTCTTTTCAGTTGATACAACCTCTTGCCTTGATTCAAATTACGTCCAGCACAACCTGTGATAACAACGACAAGAAAAAGTGTTGTGACTAAAATAAATTTATCAGAAATACTATACATTATCGGAGTCCTTTTTTTTAATACAGCCATTTTAGATGTTAATTTACCTATCCAGACTAGTGGAGGGTATAAGTTGTTCTAAGGGAAAACAAGGACTCTCTATCAACATAAGACAGATGCTCTATTTGACCCTAAAGGGTAATCAATAGTTAACTAATTTTATTGTAATGATTAGTCTACGAGCATACAGGATGTAAAAAAAATATTGTTGAAGTATACATTTTTATTGGTGGAGCCTAGCGGGATCGAACCGCTGACCTCAACACTGCCAGTGTTGCGCTCTCCCAGCTGAGCTAAGGCCCCATATTTGTGAACGAGAGAAGTCTATTGACAGGTTACGCTACTGTCAAGCGGAAGACTGTCAGGTATTTTGCTAAAAATACTACTAATGGCGAAAATCTTTTTCCCATATTTTAATTTGTTTTTTCGAAACACCTCCAGCAGCCTCCAAAGCACTTCTAAGTCTTGCGCGGACCATATCTGGACCTAATAGAGACATTGCATCAAATAATGGTGGACCTGAAGCAGAGCCAATCATGGCCACAAACAATGGAAACAGGAAATCTTTTAACTTATGATTAAGTTTAACAGCAATTCTGCTTAGCTCTTGATACAAGTTATCTCGACTCCAATCGTCTACTTCGTCCAAACACCAGCTACTATATTGCAGGATCTGACGCACGGATTGATTGTCAAGTTTTTTGTGTTGAAAGCTTTCCTCATCTAGATCATGTATACCTGAGAACATAAAACTCAACATGGGCACAATATCGGAAAATTTTTCGACCCTATCTTTAATAAGAGGTAACATTCTGTCTAGATTATCCTTATTCAAAGCCCACTTATGAGTTCGATCAGCAAACTCAGCGCCGCTGAGACTCTCGCGAATCCAGCAGCCATTTAGCCAGTCTAATTTTTCTACATCAAAAATAGGTCCACCCAAACGTACCTGAGTAATATCAAAATTTTCCATCATTTCATCAAGGGTGAATTTCTCCTCTTGATTTGGCATTGACCATCCCATTCTTCCAAGATAATTCATTAATGCCTCAGGCAAATAGCCCATTTTCTTATAAAAATTAATACTTGTAGGATTTTTGCGCTTACTGAGCTTGCTATTGTTGGGGTTCCTTAACAAAGGCAAATGACAAAATTCAGGTATACCCCAGTTAAAGTATTTATATAAAAGGACATGTTTTGGAGTTGAGTTAATCCATTCTTCACCACGTATAACATGAGTAATTTTCATTAAATGATCATCAACTACATTTGCTAAATGATATGTGGGCATACCGTCTGCTTTTAAGAGAACTTGCATATCTATATGAGACCAAGGTATAACAATTTTTCCTCGCAGAATATCCTCAAACACACAATCACCTGTTTCTGGAATTTTCATGCGTATCACATGAGGCTCACCACTATCAATTTTTTTCTTTATATTGTCTTTAGACAGTCCCAGCCCTCTCCCATCGTAACGAGGTGTTTCGCCACGTGCGATTTGTTCATTTCGCATAACACCTAACTCTTTAGGGGTAGCAAAACAATAAAAGGCATGGCCTTTTTCGACAAGCTCTTTTGCATATTTTTTATATATATCTAGACGCTCGCTTTGTCGGTAAGGCCCATATTCTCCGCCAACATCTGGGCCCTCAGTCCAAGTTAAACCTAACCATTTAAGCGACTCCAAGATCATTTTTTCAGAACTACTTGTACTTCTGACCTGATCTGTGTCTTCAATACGAAGAACGAACTCACCTTTTAATTTTCGGGCAAAGCAAAGATTGAAAAGTGCTATGTAAGCAGTTCCTAAATGAGGATCGCCAGTTGGAGATGGTGCAATTCTTGTTCGAACAGCCATTAGATTTTCCGTTAGTAAAAAAATTATCTGTGTACAAATTCATTATACTTTTTTTATTGAGTCAATCACTTCGTAATCTATATAAATATTAAAATTCTTAAGCGTAATGATATTTTGAAATTAAACCCAATTCGATAAATTTCAAGATATAATACTTTGTACCACTAATCTATGGTCAATCATATGTATCGTAATTCTAACGAAACAAAAAAAATAATAGATAGACGCTTCTGCGTCGCTCCCATGATGGACCTCACAGATAGATATTGTCGTCTTTTTCATCGGTTGTTAAGCAAAAAAGCTTTACTTTATACTGAAATGATTACAACTGGAGCTCTCATACATGGCAATACTGAGGCGCACCTTTATTATGACGAAATAGAGCACCCAATTGCACTTCAGCTTGGTGGAAGCAGTCCAAAGGATTTATCAAAAAGCGTCGAATATGCAACTCAGTATAATTATGACGAAATAAATCTTAACTGTGGGTGCCCCAGTGACAGAGTTCAATCAGGAAATTTTGGTGCTGCATTAATGAAAAATGCACCCTTAGTAGCTGACTGCTATAAAGCTATGGAAGGGTCAACTGATATACCAATTACAATAAAACATAGGATTGGTGTAGATGATCAGGAAAGCTATGAGTTCTTATCCGATTTTGTTGGTGTTGTTGCAGACGCTGGCTGTAAAACCTTTATCATTCATGCTAGAAAAGCACTATTAAAGGGCCTGAGCCCAAAAGAAAATCGTGAAATTCCTCCATTAAAATATGAATATATATTTCAACTAAAAAAAGACTTTCCTAATCTAGAGATTATCTTAAATGGAGGTATAAAAAGCTTAGATCAATCAATTGAAATACTAAAAAATTTAGATGGAGTTATGTTGGGGCGTGAAGCATATCAAAACCCATATTTATTAGCCGAGGTTGATCGGCGTATATATAATAGCGAAATTTCTCCTATTAGCCGAAATGAAGTTATCCAACAATTTGTTAAAATTGTAAAGGGAAAGCTTGAACCCGGACTGAAGACAAGTCATATGACTAGACATATTTTAGGGCTTTACAAAGGAATATCTGGAGGTCGAAAATTTAGGCAATATATTAGTGAAAATGCACACCAAAAAAATGCTGATATTAATATTCTCATTGAGGCATTAAAGTATATAGAGCAAACATGAATCTGAGGAGCTGAAATATTGATCAATAATATAAAGGAATTTTTTTCATCAGAAATTAACAACCCTAATGGCGATGAAGGGCATCAACAAAGTCTTGCTGCAGCTTCACTGATGGTGGAGGTTATGGTTATTGATCGAGACACCTCAGATAAAGAACTTACTAAAATTAAGGAAATTCTTAAGAGTCAATTTGAGCTCAAAGATCATGAGATTCAAAAACTCCTTGAGCTGGCAAAACAGGAAGTAAAAGATGCTACCTCTTTATATCAATTTACTCGTCTCATAAATGATCATTTTGATTATCAGAAGAAGAAAAAACTGATTGGAAGTTTATGGCATGTTGCATTTGCAGATGACGTTTTGGATAAGCACGAGGAAGCAATTATTAGAAGAATTGCAGATCTAGTTTATGTTTCTCATTCAGACTTCATAAAGACAAAAAACATTGCTAGGAGCAAACCTCCCAGATAAATTTTTTATTCTCGCTCAAGGGCTGCAATAAGATCTAAGAATTCATCTTTATTTTTTTTATTTATGGAGGAAAGTAATTTATGTGCCTCCAAGACATGCTGCTTAATTGCTGCATCATGAGAAGTTTTGGATTCTAACTCTATGAGATTTTCTAGTTCTGATTTTCTTTTGCTTATAATTTCGAAAACATCGTCTAAACCCATAACTAACAGAGTCTCATGAAGGCTTTCATCGGGACAAAAAACAATAGGTCTAATATTGAAATTAGCATTAGAGTGAATCGCTAACTTAGCTAAAAGACCAAGCGTTGTGCTGTCTACGCCTTTAGTTTCGACCATATCAATTATGATTTTTGAGATATCTTTAGATTTAAAAATGGTTTTCATATAATCGTTGAGCGTTGCAGAAAGCACCACTCGAACATCTCCTTCGAGCCTTATGACATATGACCCAGTTTCTTGGGATACTAAAATTCTACCTAAATCCACCTAATTATCTTTCCTTATAGTTAATAAAGTTACATCATCTGGGATATCTTTTATGTCAGATAAACCTAATTTTTTACAAATATCTTCGATAGAACCATCTGAATCTAAAATAGACTGGGATATAATTTTTTCTTTTTCTTTGAGTGATTTATCGGGGAAAATCTCAAGGACTCCATCTGAAACTAGGGTTAACAAAAACTTATCAGGTAGATCTACTTCCTCCACTTCCCATACAGCATCATCGAATATTCCAACTGGCTTACCTCTTCCTTTGAGTATCGTTGCCTTATCCTTAGAAATAACTAGCGGCATAGGCATATGAGAAGCGACAGCATAACGAAGCTTATTGGACTTTGTATCAAGCGAGCCTGCAAAGATAGTTAGATGTTTATCAAGTTCAAGAGCCATCACCTCTCTATTGATGTGCTCAATGAAGCCTTTAGGAGCTTGCGCCATAACTTCTAGATCTTTATTTACCTTATGCCGTTTGAGAATACGATTAAAAATAAACTTTAGCAGCACAGTCAAAAAAGCCGAAGATGAACCATGCCCAGAAACATCTGCAACATAAAATACCAAATATCTATCATATAAAATATTATAACCAACAAAATCTCCACTCAGATAAAGAGAGGGAGAAATTCTATATGCTATTTGGTATTTATTTTTCTTAAATGGGGTTTTTGGAAGTAGACTATTTTGAATTTGATTACCGGCTATTTGATCCAGCTTCAGGAGATGCAAACTATCCTTTAACTCTCGATTAGCGTCTTCTAGTTGCTGTCTATACTCAAGATTTTGTCTAACCAAACTTTTAAATTCAGAGGCTCTGTCAATTGCTTCATGGAAGCGCTTTGTAGCAAATGGTTTAATCAATACATCTGATGCATTTTTATGAAAAAATTTCGCAACTTCTCTTGGGTTTACCTCTGGTAAAATAACAACATATGCTGTTATAAGATCAAGTGTTAAAAGAGCAGTAAATTTGGCTTGCATTAAATCTAGGGGTAGATCCAGAATAACAACAGCAGGACGAATGTCTTCAATAGCAACCAAAGCTTTACTTGGATTGAAAAAATGGGTCACCTTCCAATTTGATCTAGACAAGAGATCTTCCAGAAATCGACAGTTTTCTATACTGTCAGATACAACCAGAAGTTCACCTTTTATTGGCATGAGTTATTCAAACCTTCTAAAGACAAATATGAAAAATATTTATTTAAATTAAGAGGCTTGATAGTTAAGCACTAATTTAAAATGCGCCTCAACTTTTAGGTACTCTCTGCCTAAAAGTCATCCTCCACTTTTCCGTCATCAACTAAATACTGGCGTCTTTGAAGATAGATATCACGATAGAATGCGTACTTATCTCCTTTGAACAATTCTTCAGCTTTTAAAAGATCTGCTCTCGTAACAAGTCCATCTGAACCATATAAAGCATTTCTGACTGGGATATCATCAATTTCGTTAATCGGATTAAGAAGCTGGTCAATCACCCTTGAAGGAGCATCCCTAACAGAACTAGGACCGAAAATTGGTAACATAACAAACGGTCCATCACCTACACCATAAAAGCCTAAGGTTTGACCGAAATCTTCTCCTTCATTCTTTTCTAAACCAAGGCTATCAGCTACATCAAAAAAACCACCTAGACCAACAGTCGTATTTATAAGAAATCTACCTGTGTCATTAGTTGCTTGCTTGAATTTACCCTGAAGCAGATCATTGGCTATAGTTACCAATTCACCAAGGTTAGAGAATACTCTAGAGAAGCCTTCTTCTAGTGGATCTGGGGTAATGAACTGATAACCTTTAGCAAGAGGTTTAAAAGCATAAGTATCTATAGTGTCATTAAATGCAAATACTTTTCTATTGAATTTTTCCCATGGATCATATGTTGAGTAATCTAAATTATTAACTTGAGTGTCAGACACAGCAGACACAGATTGGTAACTGGACTCACTATTTAAATCTTGAAAAGATTCAGGATTTCCACCACTAAATGCATAATTTGACAATAAAATTCCAGCCAACAACAGTAACGCGTTCTTCATTGATAAATCCCCAATTTTATACAGTATAAAAGTACTTCTTAAAACAACAATAAATTGTAATTACATGTAAGTGTAGTTTACATACTTAAAAAAAAAATTACAGCCTAGTTTTATTCCAGCAGTTTTGCAAGATTAGAAACTTTTAACTTCTGTATTTTACATCAGATAAAAACGAAATACTCCTTTTGGTTGATCGATGGTGCGCTTATAGCGATTTTATAAAAATTTTTTAGGGCTCTTTAAAACTCATTTGGTTTGTTATGAGTAACAAAACTGCAATATTTGTGTCATAAAACTGAAATAAACTTCTCGTAAAGTGCCTTTAATTAATAAATAAGTGGAAGAAATATATCCACTTCTTTAGATGATTAAAAATTAAAATAATTACGGGAAAAAAATATATGAAAATACTGAAACTAGGCTCACTTTTTTTTGCAGCAGCGATAAGCACGCATGCTATAGCTGGAGGCTCTGAGGCTGAGTCGATTGCTCAACTCAAGGCACAAATTGCTGAACTTTCTAAACGTCTAGATAATATGGATAAATATACAACAGTAGTAGCTAAAAAAACTAATCCAAAATTAAAATGGGCCGAAAAAATAAAAATAAAAGGTGATATGCGATACCGTTATGAAAATATAGATGATGATCGCAAAAATATCGCTGATGCTGATGAACGTAACCGCTCACGCCTACGCGCAAGACTTGGAATAACAGCACAGGTATCAGATGACGTAAAAGCAGGATTCGCTCTTGCCACAGGTACATCAGAGGGCGATCCAATATCCTCAAACTCAACTTTTGGTAGTAGCAATTCAGATAAAGGTATTGTGTTAGACCAGGGTTACATAGCTTGGAGATTTTATGACAATATGACTTTGACTGCTGGTAAAACGAAAGTGCCTTACTTTAAACCAGGAAAAAGTAGTCTTATATTTGATGGTGATTTAAGGCCAGAAGGCGCACACATAAAATATAAAAATAATAATGTCTTTGCTACGTTGGGCTATAATTTCTTGAATAGTGATGATGGCTCAAACGGCAATAAAGATATTATTGAAACTTATGGTGCACAGGTCGGCTATAAATTAAAGTTAGACAAGAGCACTCAAGTTATTGTTGGTTTAGGTTACTATAACATACCGCTTTCAGGTTCAGAGCTCGCTGATGTCCTGACAAATGAGTTTGGTAATACTGCCAGCGGAACGACTTATGCTTACGATTACGAGATACAGCAAGTTTTTGCGGAAGTCAAAACTAAAATCTTAGGTCAAAAATCTACCTTTTATGCTGATTATATTAAGAACGACGGTGATTCTGATATAGATGGTATTTCTGACCTTAAAGAAGATACTGGTTTCGTTTATGGTGTCAAAGTTGGTAGTGCGAAGAGGAGAGGTGATTTAGCATTTGGTTATGCCTACCAAGATCTAGAGCAAGACGCAACCTTTGGTGCGCATACTGACTCAGATTTTGGTGGCGGAGGTACTGACACCAAAGGCTCAAAGATAAGTGGTGCTTTAGGCTTGAGTAAAAATACTTCATTAGCCCTGACTTACTTCGACACCGAGTACGGAAAAGAATCTCGCGGAGAAAAATTTGACTACGAGCGTCTTCAAGTTGATTTAAAAACTAAGTTCTAATTATTAAAAGCTCTCACAGAGAAACAGCGACTCTTTTGAGTCGCTGTTTTTGCTAAGAATATTCGCTTTGAACTATCTTTAAATCAAATTTTGTATTTTTTCCCAATGTAGATCTATTCGCTTTTTTGAAACAGGCACAATAGTCTTTAAGCCTTGAGAAAATAAAGACACACGATATTCTTGAAGTAAAAAGCTATGCTCCCAAAGCTCAGATACAGCAACTAAAGACAACTTTTCTATCTGTTGATTTTTTTCTTTGAGGCGGGCCTCTAAGTTTGTTATCTCTGCCACCTGAGCCTGTTCTTTCATTGCATTCTGACGCAGTTTTTCTAAACGGATTAAAATCGATTGCAAATAACGATGATATTGACGCAGAAGCTTTATTGGTACCTGAAATAGAAATCCATCACAAAAAAGTATACTTAGTTGTCGATCTATATCCTGAATTGAGTCTGCATAAGACTGTTTATATTTCGATATCTCTCGTCGAATATCTGAGATTAGGGGAGTCCAGGTGGTCACTATATCATCTAACTCATTAGCTGTTGATATAACTTTACTTTTCCCCTCTATGAATCTGAATTCAAAATCAGATTTATTTCTTGGTATTTTCTCGTTTTCAAGAAAACTTAAAAAATATGCCTTATCTATTATCTGTTTAGTTAGTAATTCTTTACTCTCAAGCCCAGCAAACTTTAACTGAAGATCCATACCACTTAAAAGATTTTTCTTAAGATATTTAACTGATTTCGAATCTATTAACTGATAAAGAGCATTGAGACCAAGAAGTGTTTTATTAATTGCAAATAGGGAATTATCTGTCAGTTTTAAACTTATTTTTGCGTCCTCAACAATTAATGCTGGATATGTTTTTATTGTGAGATTTTCATTAACAATCGTGTATATTTCAGGCAAATCCCCAAAACTCCAATCTTTAATATCCTCTTGCTCAATAGAGTGGGTTGCAACTTGAGCTAAAGTATTCGATATTTTTATTTTAAATCGTAACTTAAGCTCCTCTATATTTTTGCTTACTGCAAGAATATGTGATTTTTTATCTATCAACTCAAAATTAATATGAAAGATGTCATCCAGTTTAATTCTACTCCAATCGTCAGAACTTATATCGATACCTGTTTGGCTTTGGAGACTCAAACCCAAGGCTTTTGTTAACTTAATATCACTAGATTTTGCAACTTCTAGGAATTTATCTACATAACTTGAAGCAGGTACAAAATTTCGGCGTATAGATTTTGGGAGTCCCTTTAAAAGAGCAATACATTTATCTCTCAACATCCCTGGAACAATCCAATCGAATAAGTAAAGCGGCACTTGATGCAAAATACTGATTGGTATCGTAACAGTGACGCCATCTTGTTTTTGCCCTGGATCAAATCGGTATGAAGTTGCATATGAGATGCCATCCCAATGGATGTTATCTGGAAAGTCTGATGGGTTTAGATGATCATAATTTTCTTGTAGTAATAGTGATTCATCAATATGGAGAAACTCTGCAGAATCTTGCTCCAATTCTTTTGCTGTTCTCCAAGATTCAAATGTATTTAGTGACGTTATATTTTTTGGGATTAAACTATCATAAAAGTTAAATATGACTGAATCATCAACCAGCACTCCCCTTCTTCGGATTTTAGATTCAATATCTAGGAGGCTACTTTGAGCTTTTAGATTGTGACGAAAAAATTCACCTGTACCGCGATACCCCCCTTCTACTAAAGCCGACTGTATAAATATTTCTCTTGATAAAGTTTGATTTAGTGTTGCATAAGATATTAATTTTTTTTCAATAATCGGTAGACCATATAAAGTTTGTTTTTCATACGCCATCACTTGACCTTTTCGGACACTATAGTGGGGCTCGCTGTAAGACTTCTTAGTTAAATGGGAGGCAACAGCAGGAAGCCATTCAGGATCTATTTTTGCATTGTAATGACTAAAAAGTTTTGAAGTTTCAATCATTCCTGCTGCCATCAACCATTTAGGTGGTTTTTTACTCAAACATGAACCTGGAAATATATTAAAAATTCTATTCCTTGAGCCAATAAATTCTTTCAGTTTATTTTTTTGTTTATTTTTTGAATAATCTTTATCAGAGGGTTCTCGCTGAAAACCAACCTGACCAAGAAGCCCAGTCAATAGAGCTCTGTGGACAGATTCATAAGATGCTGATTTTTTATTTGATTTTATTCCTATATCTCGACATGCTGTATGGAGTTGATGATGTAATTCTCTCCATTCGCGCATTCTCATTGCAGAGATATAATTTTTTCTACAATACTTGTCAAACTGGGATCTACTTAGCTTTTGATGTTGTTGCTCAAAATGTCTCCATAAGTTAACTAAAGTGCTAAAATCAGATGTCTGATCTTTCCACTGTAAATGTTTTGAGTCTGCATTTGCTTGCTGATCTGCTGGCCTTTCGCGGGGATCTTGAATACTCAAAGCTGAAACGATAATTAAAACTTCTTTTACTGAGCCCTCAGATTCTGATGCTAGAAGCATTCTTCCAAATTTTGGGTCCACTGGGAGCTTGGATAATTTTTTTCCTATATTTGTCAATTGTAACTGGTTTGTTAAGGCCTCTAGCTCTTTTAAAAGGCTATATCCATCGTTAATTAAGCGACTATCAGGGGTCTCTAAAAAATCAAATTTTCTTATATCACCTATTTTCATTTGCAGCATTTTTAAAATAACTGACGCTAGATTTGTTCTTACGATTTCAGGATCCGTGTAAATACTACGACTATTGAAATCATCCTCAGTGTATAAGCGAAAGCATACTCCATTACTCAATCTTCCACAGCGTCCTTTTCGCTGATTTGCACTTGCCTGGGATATAGGTTCAATTGGCAATCGTTGAACCTTAGTTCGATAACTATATCGACTGATCCTGGCCATACCTGGATCAATCACGTAACGAATTCCGGGGACTGTAAGTGATGTTTCAGCAACATTCGTAGAAAGAACGACTCGAATGCCCTTGTGAGGAGAAAAAACCTTACCCTGCTCAGATAAACTTAACCGAGAATACAAAGGTACGATATCTAGATGATTGAGCTGTGCATTTCGGAGTTTATTTGCTGTTTCACGAATCTCTCTTTCTCCGCTATGAAAAACTAAGATATCACCTCGTTTTGGTAGAGAGGTAATACGCTTAATCGCTTCAAGTATTAACTCAGGTAGATTCATATCTTGTTCTGGTTGAATGTACTGAACTTCAACTGGGTAGGTTCGACCTAAAACTTTTATAACTGGAGCGCCATTAAAGTGCTTAGAAAACTTTTCTATATCTATAGTTGCGGATGTAATGATTAATTTAAGATCAGGGCGCTTTGGTAAAATAGTCTTTAAATATCCCAGTAAAAAGTCAATATTAAGGCTTCTTTCGTGGGCTTCATCAATGATAATCGTGTCATATTTACTAAAATATGGATCCTGCTGAACCTCAGCGAGTAAAATACCGTCAGTCATCAGTTTAATTAGTGTATTTGGGTTACTTTCGTCACGAAAACGGACCTGATAGCCGACAGCCTGTCCAATTGTTTGTCCAAGCTCCTCTGCAATTCGAACAGCTACAGCTCTAGCAGCTATCCGTCTAGGCTGAGTATGCCCAATTATTCCGTGAGATCCACGACCTAATTCGAGACAAATTTTAGGTAACTGGGTTGTCTTTCCTGAGCCTGTTTCTCCAGCAATAATAATAACCTGATTTTCTAAAATAGCTTTTTTTATCTCATCACGTCGCTCGACAATAGGTAGGTTATCTTGATATTGAACAAGTGGTATAGCCGAGAGACGAGCATCTCTTTTTTGGCAAGAGCGATTGAGTCTTTTTATAAAGTCTTCTAATTGCCTATCAGCTAGTTGTTCACTTTTTTTACGGCTTCTGATATTTTTGAACTCATGGGTTAATTGATGGCGATCTATACTGAGCGCCCCAGAGATCTTTTTTTGTATAATCGCTAACTTAGATTTTGTAAGACTCATAAGTTATCTGTCCAAATTTCCCATGCATCTGCCTACATCTTGCTGTTTTTTTTATGCAGCCAGTTTATCTCAGAGTTACTTAATAGAGGCATTTGTAAATAAAAATTATTTACTTGGATCATTTCTAAAACGTGACTTGAGTCGACTCTAGCAAGTTTGGTATTCTTATCTATAGCAAGCCTCATAACAAAGACTGGTTCACCAAATTTTTTCAAGAGGGCCTCTGGAATATCAGAGAAATCATCTTTTTTTTCAATATATAAATACATTCCTTCCTCTTTAGAGCTCTTATATATATTACAAATTTTCTTCATCAAGATTCTCTAGAAATAATTTTAAAATATACTATTGGTCGGACCTAATCGTTTGATGAAATCAAAAGAGCCGAGCCTATAACATCAAAGCGCCAGCCTTTTGCTATCTTGTCAGGTAGTCTAATGTTTTCTTGGGAGATAATGCTATGAACTAAAAATTCAATATCTTTTTTTCTTGCTAGTATTTCTGGAGCAATATTTAATAGCTCCGCTTTCGTATTAACAATTTGCTTAAGTTTTTTTATCGTGCTGCCCATATGTTTTGGTAATGGTTCAGTTAGGGGTGCTGGATGTTCCTTTGCAGGTCTAGCTAAACCTTCTTTAATTAGACCTAATAATTTTTCAGAGTACCTTTCAACCAAATATGGATGCATGCCCTCAATTTGAGATAAACTTTTTTTTGATTGAGTGGCACTAGAGACAATCTCAACGATTGTTTTATCATCTATGATTCGACCGCGAGGTTTATTTTTATCTCTTGCCTCCTGTTCGCGCCATTCACAAATTAACTGCAAAGCTGAGAGTTTCTCGGAGGGTAGCTTCCAAGCGCCTTTCACTTTCTGAAAATACTGGCTTAAATCTTCTTTTGTTGATGCCTCTTCAATTAATCTGGACATTTCCTCATCAATCCATTTTTTTCGTCCCAGCTCGGCTAATTTTTTTTTGAGTTGAAAATAAATTGGTAACAAATATATAACGTCCAAAGCTGCATACCCTAATTGCGATTGACTTAAAGGTCGTCTCAGCCAATTTGATCTGGTTTCTCCTTTGTCAACATGGACTCCTAGCATACTTTTTGCCAAAGAAGCATAGCCTATAGAAAAGCCGTAACCAGTTAGCGCAGCAGCAATCTGTGTGTCAAAAATTGGCTGCGGACAACATCTTAATGTACAGCTCAGCACTTCAATATCCTCTGAACATGAGTGAAAAACCTTAAGGGTTTCATCATTCATAAGCAACTCTCTAAGAGGCGATAAATCTGAGACAGAGATGGGGTCTATAAGCCAGCAGTTTTCACCATTAAAAATTTGAACCAATGCTAGTATAGGAAAAAAGGTATCGGTTCTTATAAACTCTGTATCAATAGCAACAATATCGGAGCATTCTAATTGTTGAATGCAGGATTGTAGCTGTTTTGAATCATTCACTAGAATCGATTTTGGTGAGAATAGCTCATGAAAATTTTGGGAGTAAGTCATTAAATTTTCTTTCGGCTACTAAATGCATGAGATAAAGTGCTGCCATCAACATATTCTAATTCGCCGCCCATTGGAACACCGTGAGCTATACGGCTTACCTCTACACCCTTATCTTTTGCTCTTTCACTAATATAATGTGCAGTTGCTTCGCCTTCAACAGTCAAGTTTGTCGCTAATATTAGCTCTTTAATTTTATCTTCGGATAGCCGTTCTATTAATTGATCGATACCTATCTCTTCCGGTCCAATTCCGTCAATTGGTGACAGATGACCGAGCAAAACAAAATAGCGTCCTTGGTAAGTATCACTGTGTTCGATTGCAAGGAGATCTGCTGGAGTTTCTATTACACACAGCTGATGTGATTCACGGCGAGGATTACTACAAATAACGCAAATATCAGTTTCTGTAAGCGTCCTACACAGTCTACATCTACCTATTTTATTTGCCGCTGACTCCAATGAGGCAGATAAACGATGTGCAGCGTCTCTATGTCTCTCCAAAAGGTGTAATGCCATTCGCTGTGCAGATTTTGGACCGACACCCGGAAGACACCTAAGGCTAGTTATAAGCTCATCAATTATTGGGCCGAACAACTAATCTCTCCTTCATGCTATCTTCGTGTGTTAAGCGTAAAATATACAAACTAAAATGGCATCTTAAAGCCCGGGGGTATATTAATCCCCCCCGTAAGATCTGACATATTATCCTTTTGAGACTTGTCAACCTTTGCGACTGCATCATTTATAGCCGCTATGATTAAATCTTCAAGTAGCTCTATTTCCTCTGTCAGAAGACTTGGATCTATCTTCAAACTAGATGCATTATGCTTGCCGTTCATCTCAATACTAACCATTCCAGCACCAGATTCACCAATTACAATATTTTTTTCTGCATCCTCTTGCATTGCTTCCATTTTTTTTTGTAAGCCCTGAGCTTGTTTCATTAATTCGTTTATATTCATATATTAACCATTTTTTAATCTATAGCTTTGATAGTATTTTTAAGAAGAACTCCGTCGAACATATTCGTAATTTCATTTACATTTGGATCAGAATTAAGATTTTTTGTAGCCCTAGCTTTCACTTCTTCTTGTAACCTTATTTGACGGTTTTTTGGGGTTTCAGAGGCTACGATACCTATCTTTATTTCAACACTAATATTGGTTTTTAAGTATTGTGACAACACTAACGCTAATTTCTCATCATGGGATTCATCATAAAATGCGCTTTCTGATTCATCCAGCACAAAAGATAAATTTGCGCCATCAACTTTAGATAAAACAAGATTACTTGATATATTCTTTAGCACGCCATTTATGGGCAAGTCTTCGTAGACTTTAAACCAATTTTTAGATGAGACCTCTGTTAATATAACTTTTTCTGTGCAATCTTTTGCGTCTTTTTTATTTTCGAATATTTCTGGCTCAATAGTATCGTTTACATCAGCTTGTAATCTTTCTTTTTTGTTTGGGCTTGGTTCACGTATTTTTTTTTCAGTGATCGTATCTGCAGGGCTTATTATATCTATCTTCTTTTCAGGTCTTTCATCTGTATTTGATTGATCTGGATAAAAAGCAAGCATCCTAAGCAAAATCATTTCAAATCCAACCCTGGGTTCAGGTGCTAATGCCAAATCTCTCCGCCCTAATAAGGCTATTTGATAAAATAACTGAGTATCCTCAGGGGTTAGTCTTTTTGCAATATTCAATACAAGCTCTTTATCACCGTCACTATTTGTAAGAGCCTCGGGTATTGTTTGCGCAATAGTAATCTTATGAAATAAGGATAATATTTCAGCTAGTGCATCACTGTAATCTGGGGAAAAATCAGATATATTTTGTACAGCAACCATAACTGCTGCGCCGTCATTATCAATCAATCCTAGCACCAAATCATTAACTACTGTTCTATCAATAGATCCAAGCATATTGCAAATATCGGTTTTTTTTAACTCTTCAGAACAGTATGAAATTGCTTGATCAGTCAGACTTAAAGCATCACGCATGCTTCCATCAGCAGCTCTGGCTAGAAACCAGAGTCCAGACTCCTCATACTTAATTTTTTCTTGATCTAAAATATACTTAAGGTGCTCAACAATAACGTCAGGAGTTATATTCTTGAGATTAAACTGTAGACAACGAGATAAAATTGTTACCGGAAGTTTCCTAGGATCTGTGGTGGCAAATAAAAATTTTACATGGGCGGGAGGTTCTTCAAGAGTCTTCAGTAGAGCATTGAAACTATGCGTAGATAGCATATGAACCTCATCAATTAAGTAGACCTTGAATCTTCCAACAGATGGAGAATATTGAACATTCTCTAGAAGCTCTCGAGTGTCATCAACTTTTGTTCTTGATGCTGCATCAACCTCTATTAGGTCTAAAAATCTTCCTTCGGATATAGAAATACAAGCACTACATTCACCACAAGGGATTGCACTTACACCTTTCTCACAGTTAATTGATTTGGCCAAAATCCTAGCAAGTGAGGTTTTTCCAACACCGCGGGTACCTGTAAAAAGATATGCGTGATGAAGGCGGTTTTGGTCGAGTGCATTTACAAGAGTCTGGAGCACGTGCTCCTGTCCAGCCATCTCAGAAAAAATGCGCGGTCGCCATTTTCGTGCAAGAACCTCATAAGTCATATATGTAGCCGAATTAATTTTATTTAAACATCCAGTATATTTATTTTAAGGTTTACGTAACCTTACTAAAAGAAACAAAGATATCAAACTAAATATTTTTAAAAAACTGATAGATTCTGCTTATAAAAATCATTGAGCCCAATTAACGTCAACTATATTAATGTAATCAGCTTTATCTCTTTTTAAATTTTTAAAATCAAATAGATCAATATCTGCTAATTGAGATGGTGATATATTTTTTATAGAAGAGAATATACTTTCTATTCTCCCTGGGTTGCTTCTTTCCCAAGATTTAAGCATGTCTTTTATAACTTTACGCTGCAAATTATCCTGAGATCCACATAAATTACAGGGGATGATTGGGAATTTCATCCTATTTGAGTATTTCTCTAAATCGCTCTCTCTACAATAAGCTAAGGGTCGTATCACGATATTTTTCTTATCATCACTTAAAAGTTTAGGCGGCATTGCTTTTAATTTTCCGCCATAAAACATATTCAAAAAAAGTGTTTCAACAATATCGTCTCGATGATGGCCTAAAGCGATTTTATTAGCACCGATTTTCTTGGCAAACGAGTATAATGAACCCCTCCTCATTCGAGAACAAAGACTACAATATGTTTTTCCATCTGGAACAAGATCAACGACTACACTGTATGTGTCTTTTTCTAGAATATGAAATGAAACGCCAAGGTTAGTTAAATATCTTGGTAGCACATCTTCTGGAAAATCTGGTTGTTTTTGATCTAAATTAACAGCAATAATTTCAAAATCTATAGGTGCTGTCTTTTGAAGATGCAATATTAGGTCTAACATGCAGTAGGAATCCTTGCCTCCAGACAGGCAGACCATGATCTTATCTCCCTCCTCTATCATACTAAAATCTGAAATTGCATTACCCACATTACGACGAAGTCTTTTATGAAGCTTATTAAACTCAAGGGTCTTCTTGCGAGACTGATTAAGATTTAATTCTATAGTTGAATTCACCTCAAAGACCTCTTTGAGTGTATCGGACCTGAAGCGAATTATATAAATTGTCTTTAAAGGTTTTACTATTCTTATCGAGATCCCCAATGAGCTCTACTAGGTGCTCATTATCTTCTTTGCCGGACCATACTTTTTTGTATGAACCGTCTTGGTAGCCGTTATCCTGACGGAAAAAATTCAATACATTTTTACTAATATAACTTACATAAAGGTCTTCAAAAGTAAGACCAATACCAGACATCAATGCTGAGAAACCTTTGATATCAAAACCTTTAGTCTTGAGTGTAGATAACGTGAAGGCCTCCAGATCAAAACGAAAATCACCTGATGGTTTCCCATTAGATAATTCTTCAGCTATATCAGAAGCAATTTTTTTTCTATTGTCTGATCCGAGCAACAGTATACTCAAACCAAAGTGCCAAATATCAACTAACTCTAGCTTAACTTGTTCGGTATCAAGTGTCTGCTTTTTCCACCATTTCCAGCCATAGTGATCAAGAAGCTCTGCACTCTCTACCCAGATTGCACGATACCAAGAAAAATTTTGATTTACCCAGTCGTTATTGACCTTGGTATTCATGGCGTCCTGTAGGTCCAGCATTATCAAAATCTTCTCTTTCATTCTATAGCTCCATTTTTAGTAATATATTTTCATAAAATAATAACTATGGCCTAACAAATCTGTTGCTATTTTTTTCATCTGCTATTGTTGTGGCTGGGCCGTGTCCAGTAATAACAATAGCTTCCTCATTGAGAGTATAGATACGCTCTCGGATTGAGGTTTGTATCTTGTTGAAGTCACCACCTGGAAAATCTGTCCTACCTACTCCACCTTTAAAAAGTGTATCTCCCGCAACTAATAAATTGCTATCTTCAAACCAAAAACTTGTGGATCCAGGAGTATGCCCCGGTGTATGAATCGCAACACCACCACAACACTTAAGATCATGGTCATCATTTAAGTATTGATCCGGATCGGGTAACTTTATATCGCTTGGGTAACCAAACATAATGCATTGTTGCTCCAACTCCCTCCAGAGCTGAAAATCATCTTTATTGAGATAAATAGGTGCCCCTGTTGCTTTTTTTATTTCACCAGCAGCAAGAATATGATCAAAGTGAGCGTGTGTATGAATAATACTTATGCATTTGAGGCTATATTTATTTAGCTTTCCCATAATAAAATCTGCATCCCCGCCAGGGTCTACGACTAAAGCAAGCTTAGAAAAAGGATCTCCTATAATAGTACAGTTGCACTGAAGAACCCCAACAGGAAAAGTTTCAATAATATACTTTTTAGTATCAATGGTATTTTGTTTCATATAAAACCAATAATTATAGAGTTATTAAAAAAATATATATTACCACATGAGTAGGAATGAATAACCATTATATGAGGGAGGACTAGCAACTAAAAACCTGATATATTTATTTGAAATTTTTATGGAGACCCTCAAAATGAAAGTTGTTTTTAGTATTTTTATTTTCGTAATTTCTGCAGCACTAATCTTTCAGATTTCAGCTAGTGCGAAGAATAAAGATCCCATTGATTGGAGCTCAGAAGAAAGTATATCCGCTCACATAGAAATCAAGAACGATGCGGTAAATGGTGAGCTAACTTACGGACCAAATTTTGCTCTTTCAAATAAAGAGCTATCAGAAAATTTTTCGGATATCTACTTGATGCGAATAGTCGATCTTGATGGTGCAGATCACTACACAATTTTTATTAGTGCTCGATATAATGATACAGATTGGCGATCTTACAACACTGCGATTAATGCACAAGGAAATAAAAATCTTCCTGTATCAGTCTTATCAAAAAAAAATATACCCTGCTCTGAACAAATATGTCAGTATGAAGAAAAACTTGCTATACCTTTGAATTTTCTCTACTTCTTTGATGGTTCAGTTTCTGGATTAGATATAACGATAAAAGGTAAAAAAAGTTACCAGATCCTGATACCTGCTAGCTACTTTAAAGCAATGTTAAATTCTATACAGGAAGAATAGTATTTAATAAGGTACCATTAAATTTAATTAAGCTCGGAGGTAATCTTGTATGAAGTCTATTTTTTCAGCTCTTTTTTTAGTGTTAGTATATAGTCAGTATGCATATGCAGAAAAACTCGATTTGGTAGCCTATTCTTGTAGCGAGTGGGTTAAAGTACGTCAAAATGGATCGGAAAAAGTTACCTTATATTGGTTTGATGGATTTATTTCGGCATATAATAAATATGGATATACGGGCAAGCACCCACAAGGTGTTTTAAAAAATATAGGCCAAAAAAATATTTCAAGCTGGCTTGATAAATATTGTATTTCAAATACAAGTGACACGCTTCAGGGTGCGGTTGAATCTCTAATTGATGAAAAAAAGCCCATAGTCAAAGCTTGCGCCTTCAAAAAATCAAGCGGAAGACCCTGCACTCCTTTTAAAGAAAAGATGGATGAACAAGAACAAAAAAAAATAATATCTAAAAAAAATAATTGGAAATTCTGGGAGTAAATACTTCATTAATGAATTTATGAAAAAAAATGGGAAACTTAAGGTTTTTATCACTGGAGCATCAAGTGGAATTGGTGAAGCCCTAGCTCATGAATATGCAACTCAAGATACGATACTTGGTTTGGTTGCTCGTCGCAAAGATCCTCTTCTAATATTAAAAAAAAGACTAGATACAGAAGTTAATATATATACTGCTGATGTCAGAGATCGCAACACATTACGAATTGCTGCAGAAGATTTTATAGCGAAATATGGAGCGCCTGATGTGGTTATAGCTAGTGCAGGAGTAAGCTCTGGAACACTAACTGAGAGAGAGTCAGATATGGATGCATTTCAGGCAGTTCTAGATATCAATCTAGTCGGTATGATGAATACCTTTCAGCCATTTGTTTTACCAATGAAAAAAAATAAACACGGCAGCTTAGTCGGAATATCAAGTGTTGCAGGCATAAGAGGCTTACCTGGAGCAGGTGCCTATAGTGCATCCAAAGCCGCTGTTACAGCCTATTTAGAGAGCTTAAGGATAGAATTAAATGAATACAATCTAGTGGTTACAACGATTGCCCCTGGTTATATAAAAACTCCAATGACTAGGCTCAATAAATTTCCCATGCCTTTTTTAATGACTCCTCAAGTTGCAGCAAAAAAATTTATTAAGGCAATAAATCAACATAAAAAATTTATGATTTTTCCATGGCAAATGAGTTTGGTCGCTACTATGATGCGCTTAACTCCAGCTTTTATATGGGACTTTATAATGAAAAATGCGCCACGTAAATCTAAGTCATATTGGGATTGGTTGTAACAATGTCTTAATTTTAGTCAAAGACACCGGTTGCAATTAGAGAAGATTTATATGAGTGGAAATAAGGATTTTTATCAGACTTTGATCAGGTAGCAACAAGTGTTAACAGTTGGAAGTTTTATTTAAGAAGCAAATGCCCTAGATTCTTTAGAATTTAAATGTACCTTAATACCTGGTGGTAGCCCCATTTCAATTTCAATCTGACCAATAGTGTGATCATGGTTTTCTACCATCTCATTCATTTTATAAACTTTTTGTATAGAAGATATTATTGCTAACTGAAGCTTAGATAAGTTTTCATTATCAGAGAGATTATCAAGGTTTTTAACTCCACCAGCTTTTTGTTCAACGATTATGCCGATTTTAGGTGGTAATGATAAGCCAAAAAAAACATCGCCGATGATAAATCCTGATTTTTCCAATACAGGTTTAAGTCCATTGATTTCAGCTAATCCATCACCTAAAAGTGACGTAGCTTTGCCACCCAACTCGCCTGCTTTTTCTTTAATAGAATCGTTTAATTCTTTTGACTTATTTTTTATTTTATCAAACATGATATAAAACCCCTCAATTTTTTAGAGCCAGTAGAGATAGTATTAGTAGTGGTATATGCACACAGTTAGTTAACAAGTAACTACAACCACCAATATTATCTAAAAGTGCACACGCATTTACTGAGTGTTACGGGTGATAATTTTGTTAGCCTTCATGCCAACTAATTAATCCTTATCTTTTTTTATTGATCTATCGTTTGATTTATTTGTATATAATCTACTGAGTAAAAAATAATAGATAACTGTCCAAACGACAATAATTGATACCCCTAACCCATGACTTTCCATAATTTATATCCTTATTCCTATCTAGTTAAGCTTCCCCTTGGGTTCATATTTGATATAGTTAGTTTTATGTGGATATCATTCAATGTTTTCTCTATATCTTCTAAGGAATACATTGAGTCTTAGATATCATCACAAATACTTCGTATTTCAAGATTATCATTTATATCTATCCAAGCAAAATACTCCAAAGAAAATTACTATTTTTTATCTGAAAAAATGATTATTTAGTCGTAGGTATTTCACTCCACTTAGTTGTATATGAAGGCGACCTCTTGAGTCTTCGCATTTTCCAGTCTTGATTAATTCCGTTACTTGCCAACTGTATGGATCCATATTTTTTACTATTTATTCTATCTACTACCTGCATAAGTCGAGTTCTTCTTGAGGGCTGATGATTGTCAAATAAGCTCATTTGCTGATTATATTGATTTGATAGATCAATAAATCCAACACCAGCTTTATAGTAAGGTAGCCCTTTGATGAATAAATCTTTCACTTTCCTGTTTAGCTGATTAACAATTAGCCCTGTATCATTGGTTGCATAAGGCATATGAACTATTTTAGATCTCAAGTATCTCAAATCATCGAAACGACTAGTTTGAATGAAAACGGTTGCTACGTTCACTAAGCTTTTCTGTTTTCTGAGTTTCTCACAAGCTCTTGTTGTATAGGTGCTAATTGATTGCTGTAGTTCACTTAAGTCGTAGATTCGATGACCAAAAGTTCTTGTAGAAAATATCTGCTTTCTGGGTTCAGCCTCGTCCTCTATTGGCATACAAACTTCTCCATTAAGCTCTCTTATTGTTTTCTCTACGTTGATATTAAAAATCCCTCGCATATTCTTAGGGGATTGTCGTGCTAGATCGCTAGCAGTTATAACACCACATTCTGTAAGTCTCTCAGTGAGCCGCTGCCCTACTCCCCACACATCACTAATAGGGGTTTTTTTGAGTATTGATTTCCACTTTTTTGGGTTATCTAAAACACAAACTCCTTTTAACCCCAAGTACTTTTTAGCAGCATGGTTAGCAATCTTAGAAAGGGTTTTCGTAGGGGCAACACCTACGGATACTGGAACTCTCACATGACGCCATATAGTTTTTCTTATTTTTTTAGCATATTGATTTAAATCACACTCCATACCATCTAAAGATAAAAATAACTCATCTATCGAATAAATTTCTACATCAGGAGAAAAACTTGATGCTACGTCCATCACTCTGCTGGATAAATCGGCATATAGTTCATAGTTACTAGAAAAAACATGCACATTATATTTTTCTAACAATGGCTCCAACTTAAAATAAGGCTCCAAGCCTGGTATCCCTAGCGCTTTAACTTCTCTATTTCTAGCAATAATACACCCATCATTATTTGATAGAACAACGATAGGCTTTCCTCTCAGATCGGGCCTGAACACCTGCTCACAACTAGCATAAAAACTATTACAATCAATTAGTGCTAGCATTTATGACTTCTAATTGAATGAATAACAATACCTTCAATTGAAAAATCGGAGTTTTCTAAGATAGTTATCGGTTGGTAATTTTTATTAGCAGGTATTAAGCGTCTTCTTTTTTTATCTAAGATTTTACAAGTTAGTCCTCCATCGAACGCAGCAACTACAATATGTCCGTGTTTAGCCTCTATAGATCTATCCACAACTAACAAATCTCCATTAAAGATACCTCTATCTATCATAGAATCCCCCTCAGCTTTAGCAAAAAATGTAGCAGAAGGCTGGTTTATAAGATGCTCATTAAGATCTAATTTTGACTCTATATAGTCATCTGCTGGACTAGGAAATCCTGCTGATAGTTTAGTTAGGTATAAGTCCAAGCATCTTTTAGAGAAATAACCTGAACTGGATAAATATTTCATTGTTTACCAATCGCTCCATAACTGTATAAATATACAGTATATATGTGGTCGCCAGTTTAGTATATAAATGTTTTAGATATAGCTCTATTTATAATAACTCTTATTTTAATGGCAGCCCGTGTAAAATAATTTGGCGAAAATGAACGACGAAAATATACCTAAAATATTAGAAAACGAATGGTCGTTAAGGTTAAGGCATTTCGAAGAGACAACTACTATAGAGCAATCACAGTGGTTATTTTCGCTTATTGAAGTTAAAAATATTTTCTTATCTCATCTAAAAAAATGCTGGAGCTGTAGTCATTTCATTGCCATGTGGTGTAGCAAAAATCCAGAAGAATTCAGGCGGTTAGTTAGTTCTGGTGAGCTATATAGATCTTATAAGAAGGATGAAATGAATGAACGCTTAACAAGGGCTCTTAAGGATGCTGTTAATGAAAATGATTTATTTAGAGTGTTGCGACGATTTAGAAATCGAGAGATTACTCGAATTATTTGGCGTGATTTTAATAGGGAGTCAGATTTAGAGGAAACTACTTTCGATATGACCTCTCTAGCAGAAATATCTATAAGACATGCGTTAGATTTTCTTTATCGTAGTGCCTGTCAAATTTCAGGAACCCCTTGTGACTTAAATGGCAAACCACAAAAAATGGTTGTACTTGGAATGGGAAAACTAGGTGGCTGGGAATTAAATATTTCCTCAGATATTGATCTAATATTTGCATATCCAGAGCGAGGTAAAACTAATGGAAGTCAATGCAGCCTAAGCAATGAAGAATTTTTTGTGCGTCTAAGTCAAAGGCTCATCAAATCACTAGATGCAAAAACTGATGATGGTTTCGTATTTCGAGTAGATATGCGCTTAAGGCCGTATGGTCAGAGCGGTAATCTTATTCTTAGTTTTGCTGCAATAGAGGAGTATTATCAGACTCAAGGGCGTGACTGGGAGCGTTACGCTATGATTAAAGCTAGGGTGATAGCTGGAGGAACGAGTGATGGAGCCGAATTGATGAAATTATTGCGGCCGTTCACCTTCAGAAAATATGTTGATTTCAGCACTCTAGAATCCTTACGTAAAATGAAAATTCTTATTAATAGAGAAACACAAAGAAAGGATATATCAAAAAATATAAAGATTGGGTTTGGAGGTATTCGTGAAATAGAATTTATAGCTCAGGCTTTCCAAATTATTTATGGTGGCAGAGACGTACGTTTTCAGTCTCAAGCGCTGAAAGATATTTTAACTCTTATAGAAAAAGAGTTATTGCTACCTAAATCAGAGGTAAAAAAACTACAGAAAAGTTATAAATTCTTGAGAGATATAGAGCATATTCTACAGGGTATGCAAGATCTTCAGACTCACATGCTTCCAAATAAAAAAGAGGAACAACTTAGGTTAGCGTACCTCATGGGTTTCATCAACTGGGATGAATTCATGCTGGTGCTTGATAAACATCGTTCCGACGTGCAGCTAATATTTAGATCAGTTGTTGCTAGCGAGTCAGACTCTGATAAAAATGATGGCAAAAATGAGCTTACGCAAGCTGATGATATATGGCAATGCGAAATTGATGAGGATGTAACAGAAAAGCTCAGCTGCTTAGGCTATAAAAAGCCAAAAGATGCGCTTATCTTGATTCAAGCCCTTAAACAGGATCGATCGATTCTTTTTATGTCAAAAGATGCAAAAAATCGTCTCGATTCATTGATGCCAGACTTAATTTTCGCTTGTGCTAATTACGAAAACGAGATGCTAACACTTGTCAGGGTCCTGAAACTTATAGAATCTATAGCTCGCAGAAGCGCCTATTTAGTTTTACTAAAAGAGAATCCAAGTGTACTCAATGTCACCTTACAGCTTTGCTCTGCTAGCCCATGGATCTCCGAACAATTATCTAGAAATCCCGCCTTATTAGATGAGCTTCTCGATCATAGGACGCTATATACCCTACCTAATAAAGAACAACTAATAGACGAACTAAGGCAGCAATTACTCAGAGTTTCTTCTAACGACCAAGAGGGGCAAATGGAGGCTTTGCGTTACTTCAAGCTTTCACATAGTCTCCATGTTGCTGCATGTGAAGTTACGGGGATACTGCCTTTATTAAAGGTTAGTGATTATCTAACGTCAATCGCAGAAGCAATACTGACTCACACAGTAGAAATTGCATGGAACGAAATGATAGAAAAATATGGCAACCCTTCAGGAAGGACTAGCAAGAAGTCAGAATTTCTAATCATAGGATATGGCAAGCTTGGAAGCATAGAGTTAGGGCATAACTCTGATCTTGATTTAGTATTTATTTACGATGCTAATCGAAATGATCAAACGGATGGCGATAAATCTATTGATAATGAAACATATTTTATACGATTAGGACAAAAAATTATTCATATTCTAACGACTAGATTAGCATCTGGCGTTCTTTATGAGGTTGATGTGCGCCTCAGGCCATCAGGGCGCTCAGGGATGCTAGTCTCGTCACTAGAGGCATTTGAAAAATACCAATTGAATAATGCTTGGACATGGGAGCATCAAGCTCTAGTTAGAGCTAGGCCAATCGTTGGAACGCCATTATTAACTGGGAAATTTAAGTCTATCAGATCAAAAGTTTTATGTAGAAATAGAGATCAAAATCAGCTTATTAATGATGTTTTCAATATGCGAAAAAAGATGTTAGAGCAACTAACAATTGAAAAAAGAACTCCAAAGAAGCCATTACTAAAAACAAATATTGAGCGTTCCAGTACAAATTTACCAATGTTTGATATTAAGTATGATGAAGGAGGAATTATTGATATCGAATTCATAGTACAAACAAAAGTACTGTCATATGCACATGAGTTCATTGATTTGACACGTTGGAGCGATAATATTCGAATTATTAATAGCCTAGAAAGTAACGGTATCTTTTCATTCGATGATGCAAAAAATCTCAAAGAAGCATATATATATTACCGCTCCCAAGGACACAGACTGCAACTGCAAAATGAACCTCTCCTTATAGAAGCCAATCAATGCTCTACTCAACGCAAACAAGTCACGACTATATGGAGTAAGTTGATCAAAGAAAAAGGCTAGAAAATAAAGGAATTCTTTGCTGAAACTTGACTACATAAACATCATGTAAAAATTTTAGGGCTGGTCAATGGGTATTAATATCTCGTTTCTTCTCAAAAACCATGGCACATAGGGAGCATCATAACGTGCCCATATAGGGGTACCGATCGCTCTTAGTTGGCGGCCAGAGATCCATTTATTCAATAAATCTAAATAATCTAGATATTTTTTTTCACTCCAGAATCCAGAATACCTAACGGAAGCGATAAAACTACTAGAAACTTGGCGAAGCTGAACATCAGAATCTTTTGGTTTAGGGAGCTGCTCAAAAGAATAGCTAGAGGGCATCATGAAACTAACTAGCCATTTACCATTTTTTTCCTCTTGGCTGATAGGTGAAGTCATATTCATATTTTCACCTTTATATGACTGAGAAACAGGCGCTGTCATTTTAATTTTTTTTTGGGGTATATTTTCACCAGAAATATAACGAAATAACTTACTAAACGCTTTACTTCCAGCTTTCTCAAAACTTCCATCGATTTCTATTTCAGCAAGCACATGTGACTCATATTTTCTAATTTCAAAAATTTCATCATTTAGAATACTTGTATACGCTGCTTCCTCTATGGCCATAACGCTTGAAGATCCTAAAATTATAAAATAAATAAGGTAACCTAAAAAAAATTTCAATGCTCGCTTTCCTTTTAAAGCTTCTATAATTGTGTAGAACTATTTTAAATACTTATTTAAATCTAAACTCAATAGCAGTTTTTTGTACCACGGAGCTTGAGATTTTTTATTTTCTTTTATTGCATCTAACACCTGTTTTGCCTCTGTATTTCCATGATTAGCTGCAGCGCGATACCACATGACTGATTCGTGATAAAAATCAGAGCCTCGACTGGCATACATTGCCCCTAGATTAAAATAAGACTCTGCATCTCCCTCTTCCACAGCCTGTCTATAAACCTCAAATTCTCTATCATTTAACTTCAAGTCAAGGTCCCTCCTGGGTCTTACATTAAGATTAATACTGTATTTTATTGTCTAAATTTTCATGTTTATCAAACTCATAAAAGCTGGATTATTCTCATGCTTATACTACCTATCAACTACTCTTTCAACTAAACTTACAATAGACAATTTTTTAAGAACATGCAGTTATTTATCAAACAAGTCAACGGAATCTTAATATTATGCAAACATTAAATCATGTTCCTGTTTTGTTATCAGGCATCATTATTGGAATGATAATGATGCAAGTTTCAATCGTAGCCCCGACTATCTTCAGGTTAGTTGACATGAAAGATACCGGACCATTTTTAAGGAGTGTGTTTCCAAAATTATTTCTTACAGTCATCACTCTATCGATAATTTCTCTTCTCTTCATATATTTTTATGGTGTCAACAACAAGGCCCCTTTGATAGCATCACTCATAACAGCAGTTGCTATGACTACTTGCTACGTTATAGTTCCAGCGACTAATGCAGCTAAGGACTCTGGCGATGAGAGTCTATTTAAAAAATTACATTCGACGAGTGTTTTGCTTACCGTAATTGTATTAATCGTTAACTTGGGATGGTGCTTTTTTTGACTATCTAACTTTATAGTGTTCAACATAATAGGTATTTAAATGACTTACTTCGATACAGGTGTTTACATATTTCTTACTATTGCGTTAAGTGTTTTGGTGGTAGCAATTATAGTCATGTATAGAAATAAAAATGAAAGTGGCTTACATCAAAATACAGAAGGTAAAACTCCGATTTTTATTCCCTTATTAGCTATTGCAACCTCTGGTCTAGCATTGGTTCTTATTAAATATCTATTTGATACTATTTAATTTATTGTACGAAAAAAATTCACCTATTTAGCGACTGAAGTCTATTTTTATTCATTTCCATCGCTTACTACTAGTGAAATAATTTCACCCTCATCAAATTCAGTATCTACTTTGTTGGGATTGCAGCAAATTTCACAATCAAATATTTCTACATTGTAACCACAAAACTGTGGTTCAATCCCTAAATCGATTTCAAAGGTCTCAAAACAGAAATGGCATATAATTGGTTGATAATTTAGCATCATCGCAATCCCATCGAAATATCTGTTGTATCCTTTAACACGATTCTCTTATGCAGATTCATTCTTAGCAGTGCAGCCATTATCAGTACAACAATCGTTTATTTCTTTTTTAGTAGACTCTCTGACGTCCACAATTCTGACGTCGAAAGTCAGGTCTTTGCCAGCTAGGGCATGATTTCCATCCACAGTAACCTCTTCATCGGTAAGCTCTTTAACAGCGACCGACAGCGAACCAGTTGATGTTTTTGCCTCAAAACGCATACCAACCTTTATCTCCTGACCTTGAAAGTTCGATCTTGGTATCTTTTGAACCATTTGCTCCTGTCTTTCACCGTATGCATCTTTTGCTTTAACATTAACTATTAGAACATCGTCTATTTTTTTTCCTTCTAGTTCCCTCTCAAGGCCTGGGATAATTGCATTTTGACCATGGATGTAAGTTAAAGGCTCATCAATTGGTGATGCGTCTAAAGTATTGCCATCTTTGTCAGTGAGAGAGTATTGAAACGATACTACAGCGTCTTTGCAAATAATCATTGGATGCTCTTTTCCTGAGTGAATAAAATTTAGTGATGTTTATTAAATAACTTCGTATTTTATATTTTTCTCATAGGATTAGCGAACTCGAATAAAATTATTGTATTCACACATTTTAGGTGTATATTCGCATAATTATAATATGTAATTTTTAAAAGGGCTTTTTAGGGGTGTGCAAATGAAAAACTATAGAAAAATCGTAAAAAATATGGTGGCTGGATTACTTTTTATTCCACTGATTTCTTGTGACTCTGCGGATAACAATACAAAGCCAGTGGAAATTAAAAGCCCTGTAGCGAACAATGAAATAAAAATGGGGAAAGCTAAAAAAAATAGTTTTTGGTGGCCTGATCAGCTCGACTTAAGTGTATTGCGTGACCACGATACGCGCTCTAACCCACTCGGTGATGACTTTGATTACGGGGCTGCTTTTAAGCAGCTCGATTTAAGTGCGGTTAAAGAAGATATTGATACACTGCTAACCCAACCTCAAGATTGGTGGCCTGCTGATTTTGGTAATTATGGTCCATTTTTTATACGCTTATCATGGCATGCTGCAGGCACTTATCGAACACTTGATGGCCGAGGAGGAGCCGATGGCGGTCAGATGCAATTTGAACCGCTCAATAGTTGGCCCGATAATGGTAATCTCGATAAAGCGCGTCGCCTGCTATGGCCAATAAAACAAAAGTATGGCGAAAATTTATCATGGGCTGACCTGTTAATCTTGTCCGGCAACGTGGCGCTTGAGAATATGGGCTTTCAAACCTATGGATTTGCTGGTGGTCGAGCTGACGACTGGGAGCCAGACTTAGTTTATTGGGGTCCTGAACTTGAAATACTAGCCAGTGATCGCCATGAAAAAGATGGTCAGTTACAAAGACCACTCGGGGCAACACATATGGGTCTAATCTATGTGAATCCAGAAGGTCCATTGGGTAAACCTGATCCAATAGGTTCAGCAAAAAATATTCGAGTTACTTTTGGTCGCATGGCAATGAATGATGAAGAAACAGTTGCCTTAATTGCTGGAGGTCATACATTTGGAAAAATGCATGGTGCTCATAAACCTAGTGAGTGTGTAGGTCCAGAACCCGCTGCTGCACCCACAGAGCAACAGGGTCTTGGCTGGAAAAATAAATGTGGTAAAGGGCACTCTGAAGACACAGTAACTAGTGGATTAGAGGGGGCTTGGACACAAGCACCAACACAATGGACTACGCTATATCTTCAGAATCTATTAAGTTATGACTGGGAGCAAACTCGGAGTCCCGGTGGGGCTATACAATGGATTCCCACCGATGAGACCACACATAAATCTGTACCTGATGCACATATTGAAGGTAAATTTAATCCACCCGTTATGACGACTGCAGATTTAGCTATAAAGTTTGATCCTGAATATAAGAAAATTGCAGAGCGTTTTTTGGCTAACCCTGAAGAATATCAGCTAGCATTTGCTAAGGCTTGGTATAAGCTTACCCACAGGGATTTGGGGCCACGAGCACGTTACTTGGGTGCTGATGTACCAAATGATAGTTTGATTTGGCAAGATCCTATATCCAGTGATGCAGTAAAAGTTTTGAGTGAAGAAGACATCAGTAAACTTAAAGAGATGCTCTATGCAACAAACTTAAGCGATTCTCATCTAGTGGAAACAGCTTGGGCGTCCGCAGCTAGTTTTAGACTCAGTGATATGAGAGGTGGAGCGAACGGTGCGCGAATTGCTTTGGAGCCACAAAAAAATTGGGCTGTCAATAATCCTGAACAGCTAAACAATGTATTAACTGAGCTGAAAAATATACGTGCTAACTTTGGAGCTGAAAAGGTATCTTTGGCTGATGTGATTGTTTTAGGTGGAGCTGTCGGTATTGAGCGTGCTGCAAAAGCGTCTGGTTTAGATATATCAGTTCCATTTATTTCTGGACGAGGCGATGCTACACAAGAGCAAACAGATGTTTCTACCTTTGGATTACTAGAACCAAAGGCTGATGCGTTTCGAAATTACTTTAATGCAGCTACAAGCTATCGATCTCCGACTGAAATGCTGGTCGATAAAGCTGATCAATTGGGCTTAACAGTCCCAGAAATGACGGTATTGATTGGTGGTATGAGGAGTTTAGCTACTAATTCAGATGACTCCAAACATGGAGTTTTAACTGCTAACCCCGGAAAACTCAGTAATGATTTTTTTGTGAACTTACTGGATATGTCGATTCAGTGGCGTAAAACTGATACAGAAGGTTTATATGAAGGTATAGATCGATCAAGTAAAAAGACACTTTACACAGCCACACCTGTAGACTTAATTTTTGGTTCAAACTCTGAACTTAGAGTTGTTGCTGAGGCTTATGCTTATGACAATGCCAATGAACGTTTTGTGAGTGATTTTGTTGCTGCGTGGCTGAAAGTTATGCAAGCAGATCGCTTTGAGCTATAACTAAAGCATAAAAAATACCTTAACCATAAACCATATCTAATATGGTTTATGGTTTTTTTTAACTTTAAATTAACATTTACCTCGTAGCATCTATCAATCTTATTGCGACAAGTAGGTTTCCAAACTAAATGCCCGATAACGTAGCTGTGGTAATTTCTCGACAGTGACAAAACCTGGCTGAGCATTAATTACATCGGGAATTCTATTGACTATCTGCGTGCAGGTGGTCATAGCGGTAGGAACAGCACCATTAAAGAGCTCAACATCTGGCTCTCCTGATATTTTCCAATGGTTCATATCAGCCTGTTCAGGTCGATATACACAACCGGTCATTTCAAATACAAAACTTGGACCCTCGCTAGTTTTAATCTCATCAATATCGGTAAAACCTAAAACATCGCCAACTGGAACTGTGATTTCTAGAGCAGCTACCGGTAGAGGTTCAGTAGCCAATACCGGGCGAGATGTTGTAGTAATGGACACAGGTGTTAGCCCTGTATCAGCAACTAGTGCGTCTAATACGTTACGACCAAAGGTAGGTGGACGCGAAGCAGACTCCAGCCAAGTATTAAACTGCTCTATGGTGGTTCCAACCTGTTGCTCACGAGCTAATTCTGGTCCGTAATCATCTACATTCCAGCTCGCCTGCCCTAGTACGTTATCTATTCTGTGGGTTGTTCCCATCAGCATACTTACCATATTAAGCCAATAGCTGTCCTGATGACCGGTACCTGTTAAAGTGACACCAGTGCGTTTAGCAATGGTATCCAGCTCCTTGGTGATTTCTGATGATGTATTCCAAGGGTATAGTGCTTCTTCAGATAGTGTTACGGCGTTTACGCCGTGCTCAGCACACAAACGAAGTTGTTCTTGCGCATCCGACATATAGCTGTTGACCGCAATAACTGCGATATCAACATTAAGGCTCAACACCTCAGATGGATCATTGCTTACGGCAACTCCTAAACGACGTCCGAGTCCGGTCAATTCTCCCAGATCCTTACCAGCTTTTGATGGACTTCGAGAAATAGCACCGATGATCTCAACTCCCTTATCTAACAACATACGGGTGATGATCGAATTCATTGTTCCAACACCATAAATAATAGCTTTAATTTTTTTCATTTCTTAACCCTTTTATTTGCTGTGACCTTATCATAAGATAATGTTGTATGACTAGATAGATAAAGAAGCATCATGGTACACAATAAAATTAGAGTCATTTTAACACTACTGATATTAATCATATCGCCTATAGCTTTAACAAAGGATAACCCAATATATTTAGAAACTTCTTTTCTGCAATCAGCATGCAGCCTTAAAGCGACAAGATATGCTAAGGGTTTTTGTGAAGGAGCTATAGAAGCATATATCGGCTTGATGCCTAATTGGTGTGTTCCTGATGATATTACTCACGACAATATGAAAAGATTCGTCATGACTAAAATACAACAGACTCCAAAATCACCATCAATTAGGCTCCCTGCACAAGAGTTTGTATGGAAAATAATATCTATGAAGTATCCTTGCGAGTAAATAAAGGATTGTTACCTTTAAGAGTTTCAAACGTATAATTATATTTTAGAGTGTGTGGGGCCCATATAGAGTTATACAGATTAAGGTATAAGTAAAATTTGGTGCCCGGAGCCGGCGTTTACTATTACTAACCATAGTTACCTGTATACCAATTTTAGCCTGTGTTTATTAGTTATGTTATAGTTATCTAAAATATAAAATAGGTAACTTTTAAGGTAACTTTGG
>Ga0213868_10000249_pt1 | contig 50842 bp, 44 predicted proteins | sample PICome_9_FD_160087 | JGI IMG/M metagenome (GOLD analysis project Ga0213868, IMG submission 160087) | Coastal seawater microbial communities near Pivers Island, North Carolina, United States - PICO127 | ecosystem: Environmental > Aquatic > Marine > Coastal | place: USA: North Carolina...
CACAATTCATTTCAGCCAATATTGGAATTTCATCAAATGTTGAGATTCCGCCAGAAGCAATTAATTTTATAGTTGGTGTTTCTTTTAAAATCTTCTCATACAAATTAAATGAAGGCCCCTCTAACATACCGTCTTTAGAAATATCTGTACAAATTACATAGCTAATCCCCTTAGATTGATACTTTTTAATAAAAGGAATTACCTCCAGGTTACTTTCTTCTTGCCATCCACTAACAGCAATCTTTTCGTTGTTACAATCTGCTCCTAAAATAATTTTATCTGTTCCATATTTAGCAATCCAACTTTCAAATAGTTTGGCATTTTTTACTGCAATACTACCACCTGTTATTTGATGAGCACCAGAATTAAAAGCAATATGTAAATCTTCATCAGACTTTAATCCACCTCCAAAATCTATTTTTAAATTTGTTTTTGAGGCTATTTGCTCTAATATCTTGTAATTAACAATATGGCTTTCTTTCGCTCCATCTAAATCTACAACATGTAAATACTCAATACCTGCATCTTCAAATGCTAAAGCTACCTCTAAAGGGTTTTCATTGTATATTATTTTAGTATTGTAATCTCCTTTAGAAAGTCTTACGCATTTTCCTTCAATTATATCTATCGCTGGTATAATTTTCATCTTATAAGTTTAAAAAGTTTTGTAATACTCTTTCACCTGATTTTCCACTTTTTTCAGGGTGAAACTGAACGCCATAAAAATTATTTTTTTGTATCGCAGATGCATAAGGAAGCTCATAGTCTGTTGTTGCAATAGTATTTTCATTTTCTTCAACATAATAACTATGTACCAAATACATATACTCTTTATCAAAAATATCTTCAAACAACTTAGATTTAAGGTTAGTTATGGTATTCCATCCCATTTGCGGAACTTTTACTGAAGTTGAGAAGCGTTTTACCGTTACATCAAATATTCCCAACCCATTGGTATTTCCTTCTTCTAGTTTACTACACATTAATTGCATCCCTAAACAAATTCCTAATACAGGCTGGTTTAGTTTTGTAATAAGATCTTCTAAACCTGTTTCTCTAAGTTTTTTCATTGCAGAGCTTGCTTCACCTACGCCAGGAAATATAATTTTATCAGCTGCCTTTATTTCTTCAGCATCACTAGATAAATCTGCAGCTACTCCTAACCTATCAAAAGCAAACTGAATACTTTTAATATTTCCAACTCCATAATCTAAAATTACTAACTTCATTACAATACCCCTTTTGTTGATGGTAAAATCATTTTTTCAACATCGCGCTTTACAGCCATTTTAATGGCTTTTGCAAAAGCTTTAAAAATTGATTCTATCTTGTGATGTTCATTGGTGCCTTCGGCTTTAATATTTAAATTACATTTAGCACCGTCTGTAAACGATTTAAAGAAGTGAAAAAACATTTCTGTAGGCATTTTACCAACCATTTCCCGTTTAAAATCTGCTTCCCATACCAACCAGTTTCGTCCACCAAAATCAATAGCAACTTGAGACAAACAGTCATCCATTGGTAAATAAAAACCATAACGTTCTATTCCTAATTTATTTCCTAAAGTCTTTGCAAAAACTTCACCTAGTGCTATTGCTGTATCTTCAATAGTGTGGTGTTCATCAACTTCTAAATCACCTTTTACATTAACAATTAAATCCAATTGACCGTGTCGGGCTATTTGATCTAACATGTGATCAAAAAATGAAATTCCTGTTGAAATATCACTTTTACCAGTTCCGTCTAAATTTAAATCGATTTGAATTTTAGTTTCATTGGTATTTCTTGAAATACTTCCTGTTCTATCTTTCGCCTTTAAAAATTGATAAATTGCAGACCAATCTTTTGTTTCTAAAGCAATATAGTTTTCTAATTCATCTTTTGTAACCGTTAATTCATCGGTCCCTTCTATATTATCATTGTTAATAAAAATACCCTTTGCCCCCAAGTTTTTGGCCAATTCTATATCTGTCATACGATCACCAATCACAAAAGAGTTTTCTAAATCATAAGTAGAAGATTGGTAATGAGATAGTAGACCTGTGTTGGGTTTACGAGTTGGTGCATTATCTTTTGCGAAGGTTCTATCAATAATTTGCTCTGAAAAAACAATACCTTCATTTTCAAAAGTGTTTACCAAAAAATTATGCACTGGCCAAAAAGTATCTTCTGGAAAACTTTTAGTTCCTAATCCATCTTGATTGGTAACCATAACCAACTCAAAATTCAATTCTTTGGCTATTTTACCAAGATATTGAAATACTTTAGGGTAAAAGGCTAGCTTTTCAAAACTATCTAGCTGATAATCTACAGGAGGTTCTATAGCTAAAGTTCCATCTCTATCAATAAAAAGTACTTTCTTCATCTATATAAATTTTAAGGCAGTTATTAATTTTTTGTTTTCATCTTTTGTCCCTATTGTAAAACGCAAACAATTTTCACATAACATCTGGTTGTTTCTGTTGCGAACTACAATTCCTTTATTTAGTAATTGATTATACCGTAGGGTAGCATTATCAACTTTTACCAATAAAAAGTTAGCATCGGATGTATATACTCTATCTACTACATCAAGTTTTTCTAAGTCTTTAATCAATTGATTTCTTTCAGATGTAATGGCTGTTATTTGGTTGTTAACTTCACCTGTATTTAAGAGTGCTTTTAAAGCAACATCTTGAGTGAGTTGATTTACATTGTATGGAGGCTTAATCTTATTTAAAATTGAAATAATTTCCTGAGAAGCATAACATATTCCTAGACGAATTCCAGCTAAACCATAAGCTTTAGATAAAGTTTGCGTAACTATTAAATTTGGAAATTCATCTAACCTAGCTAGCCAACTATCTTCAATAGAAAAATCAATATAAGCTTCATCTATAACTACAATTCCATTAAATTCATTAAGTAATGTTTCTATCCTATTAGCATCAAAACTATTGGCTGTTGGATTGTTGGGTGAGCACAAAAATAAGACTTTGGTATTGGTGTTCTGAACTTTTAACACCTCCTTAGTATTCGGTTGAAAATTATCTAATAAAGGAATTGTGATTAACTTAATATCATTCATTTTAGCCAAAACCTTATACATACCATAAGTAGGTGGCAAAACAATTACACTGTCTTCTCTGGGTTCACAGAACACTCTATATATTAAATCCAATACTTCGTCACTTCCGTTTCCTAAAAGGATTTGTTCTTTGGAAACTCCTTTAATTTTAGATAATGCTTCTTTAACTAAATTCTGTTGCGGATCTGGATATCTATTTAAACCTGATTCAAATGGATTCTCATTAGCATCCAAAAAAATAAACGCTGATGACATCTCTTTAAATTCATCTCTTGCAGAGGAATAAGGTTGTAATGATTTTATATTTTCTCTAATTAACTCTTTGATTTCCATTATTTTAACTCTTTTAATCTTTGGGTTACTGCATTTTTATGAGCTTGCAAACCCTCAGCTTCTGCCATAAGTTCAATAGAGGGTCCAATGTTTTGAATTCCTATTTTTGATATTTCTTGAAAAGTTACACTTTTAGAGAAGCTATCTAAATTAACTCCAGAATAAGCTTTCGAGTGTCCATTGGTTGGCAAAGTGTGGTTGGTACCTGATGCGTAGTCACCAGCACTTTCAGGAGTATAATTCCCTATAAAAACTGATCCTGCATTAATAATGCCATCAATAAAAAAATTGTTATCACTAGTGCATACTATAAAGTGTTCTGGACCATATTCGTTAATTAAAGCTAATGCCTCTTTAAAATTGTTGACCAAAATGGAAGTTGAATTTTCAATAGCTTTTACCGCAATATCCTTTCTTAGCAGATCTTCAAGTTGTTTCTTAAGTGCTACAGAAACATTTTCAATCATTTTTTTTGAAGTACTAACCAAGACTACCTGACTATCTATTCCGTGTTCTGCTTGACTTAATAAATCAGAAGCCACAAACGATGCGTTAGCAGAATCATCTGCCATGACTAACAATTCACTTGGACCTGCAGGCATGTCTATGGCTACTCCATATTTGGTTGCCATTTGTTTTGCAACAGTAACGAACTGATTTCCAGGTCCAAATATTTTATAAACTTTCGGAATGGTTTCTGTTCCAAAGGTTAATCCAGAAATTGCTTGGATTCCTCCTACTTTATAAATGCTGGTTACACCACAAAGATTGGCAGCATATAAAATTTCACTAGCAATATTACCTTCTTTATTTGGAGGTGAACACATTATTATTTCTTGACAACCTGAAAGTTTTGCAGGAATAGCTAACATCAAAACTGTTGAAAAGAGTGGTGCTGTTCCACCTGGTATGTATAAACCAACTTTTTGTATGGGTCTTTTTTCTTGCCAACAAACTACTCCAGGCATGGTTTCTTGATACACACTTTCAGATTGTTGTGCCTTATGAAATTTTTCAATATTGCTAGCGGCCAATTGAATGGCCTCTTTTAATTCATTAGAGACCTTTTGAACTGCAGTATTAATTTCATCTTCAGTAACAACTAATGAAGAAAGTGAAACCTTATCAAATTGTTTCGTATATTTTCTTACAGCCTGATCACCATTGCTCTGAACATCCTCAAAAACTTGATTTACAATTGTTTCAATTTCATTAAATGTTTGTGTAGGTCTTTTTAAAATTTCAGACCATTGATTTTTTCTAGGATATATTATATTTTTCATTACAAAACCATTTTTTCAATTGGACAAACTAAAATTCCCTCTGCACCTTTTTCTTTTAATTCATCAATAATTTCCCAAAATTGATATTTACTAATTACAGAATGAACAGAACTCCAACCTTCTTCAGCAAGGGGTAAAACCGTTGGACTTCTCATTCCTGGTAAAGCTTTTAAAATGTCTTGTAGTTTATTATTTGGGGCATTCATCAAAACATATTTTGAGTTTCTGCCTTTTAAAACAGATTCTATTCTAAATTCGAATTTCTTTAAAATACGCTGCTTTTCATTTGATAGTTTTGGTGATATTGCCAATACAGCTTCCGATTCAAGTAATATGGCTACCTCTTTCAAATTATTTTTAAATAAGGTGCTACCACTAGAAACAATATCACAAATTCCATCAGCTAATCCAATATTGGGTGCTATTTCAACAGAACCATTAATAATGTGAACGTCTGTGCTTATTCCTTTATCTATTACATATTTTTTTACAGTATTTGGATAGGAAGTAGCGATTTTTTTATTCGTAAAAAAGTCAAAACCTGTATAGGTTTCATTTTTTGAAATTGCTAAAGAAACTTTACATTTTGAAAAACCCAAACGTTGTGTAAATTGAATACCCTCACCTTTTTCAACAAGTACATTTTCACCAATAATAGCAATATCTACAACACCATCTTTTAAGTACTGAGGAATATCACCATTTCTCAAATAAAAAACCTCTAAAGGAAAGTTTCTAGCTGAAGCTTTGAGTTGATCTTTTCCATTATCTATGGAAATTCCACAGTCTTTAATAATTTTTAAGGAGTCTTCATTTAATCTTCCTGATTTTTGAATTGCAATTCTTAATGTTGTCATAATAATAGACCGATAGTTCAGTTAATTTTTAAAATAATTGAGAAAATCTAAAAGAGTTTTATAAACAATAAACCCGTTTGATTGTCTCAAACGGGTTAATAATATCTTGAATTTAATCAATACATTTTTACTTCGCCTGAGCCGAATGATAAAAATGATGATGATGGTTTTGATTAAATTTCATGTCTTACTTTTGTCAAGCAAATTTTGCAATTTTATTTATTGATAACCAAACGAATTCCTTTATTTATTTGTTAAAAAAAATATTTTTATGATATTCTAATATTTTGAATTAAAATTTTAATAATCTCATTAAAAAATAACTTTTATTTTAAATTTTGTAAAATAAAATCAACTGTTTTATTAGTGTTATTGTTAACGAAAAAAGAATCTGTTAAATGTTTAGCAGGAATTGCATACTTATTTAAAATCATATAATTAATAGCTTCAGAAAATTCTAGTGATACTTTCCCTGTGATTAATAAGTTTAAATCTTTACCACTTTGATAATAATCATAAATTTTTTTCAAGCCTGAAAGATATAAATAATCTTTTGTAAAACCGCCACCTCTGTGAGCACGTACAGATATATAAAATGCCTCTTCTCTGTCTAAATCATAGGTATTATGGAGTAATCTAAAGGTTTTAGAAAATGAATAGCCTTTTGCTAAACTATCAACAGACAAAACCCTGTATGATAATTCTTTTAATCTTTTTACTGTAAGATTACCAGACATGTACTCACTAAATACAGCAAGTCCCTCCTGAGTTTCTTCGTTGTTAGGAAATCCATGAGAAAATATTTTCAAAGGATGTAAAATACCATTCATGGTTGTTACCATATGAACTCCAATTTCATGATTAGTTAAAATCTTTATTTGATTGTCTGAGAAAATATGATTTGAGTTAAGTACTAATGATTTATTACTATTCGAAACCATAGCAATAGCACCTATTTTGGATGATTTTTTTATTTCATAAGAAAAATCATAATTTTTTGAATATGCTTTAAAAAAAGGGATGCTTTGATCTGCAGTATATTTGGGCTTGAATTTCTCTGAATTATAATTTTCATTCTCAAAATGAAGAATAAATTTTGCATTTTCAACATCTTGCTCCGTGGGAGTTCCAAAAGACCTAAGACTATTGTAGTAAAACCTCTTTCCTTTCCCTATGGTTTCTATACATTGAATCAACCCTGAATAAAAATAAATCAATTCTTCATAAAAATCCTTAAGTACTTCATCTTCAATAGATGTAATCGATAACTTGAAAAACTCTTTATGTAAGTTAAATTTATCAAAATCTCTTTTTGGATAGATAAAACATGGGTCTGTGAGATATTTAGAATTAAAAAACTTATCTTTTTCAGATTCAATATTAATAGGATTTACATAGTTTAAAAGTTCAATTTTTTTAACAAGTTCATCTATACGAGAATCAATTTTAAACAAATTTTTATTTACTAGGGTACCAGAGTTTATCATAATTTAGTAACTGTATGAATATTATAAATTTTTTAACTTATGACGTTCATAAAAAGCATATGCATGTTTATTTAATTGATTTTTGAGGTGTGTTTCAATAGTTTCTATAATATCAGGGTAGAGTATTTGCTCTAATTCATCACAATATATTTTAGCGACTTCTGTTGCTAAAACAAGTGTGTTTTTAAAATTCTGGGTTATGTATTTCAAAAAATAGCCATTGCCTTGAAAAGTATCATTAATTTTTGAGGTGGATACAATCCCATTATTAAATGGAGTTATTTCTAAAATTTTCCTCCAGGATTCAATATCTTCTCCAAACCTATTTTCATCAACGTTTGAAGTTCCTAAATTCCAAGTTGGCACTTCTCGATCCCAACGCTTCCAGTTATAACTGTGCATATCATATACTATGGCTACTTCAAATAAACTCTCAATTTTTTGAATTAATGCATAAACAACCTTGTAGAAATTATGATGTTTTGATAAGCTTTTTTGTTTAGTTTTTATTGACAAAGAAGAACGCCATAATTTTTTTTTCCAAGCATCATCATATATAGCAGCTTCAGGAGATCTATTAAGATCATATTCAAATCTTGAATCAATTCCTGCAATCACTATTGGGTGTGATTGAATCATTGTTTTTGTTGCTGGATCTTCCTCATACCATCTTTCATATTGAGTATGAATACAATTACTCCATAATTCTTTTCTAAACTGATGCCCATTATGAACTGCTGCACATACATAATGAACATATTGATCAATTTTGATACTAAATGAATAATCATCAGAAACTGCGTGAAAAATTTCCTGATTATTAATTTTATCTATAATTTCATTAATTGACAACCGTAACATCATGCTTCGTTTACCATTCTTTTTAAATCAGTTTTTCTTTTAAAAGCTGCATTTCTCTCCAAAACTTTACTTTCCATGAAATCTACTACTTTTTCTTGAAGTTTTGTTTTATAAACTTTATTAATGTAGGTAATACCTCCTGGGCTCATAACATTTACTTCCACAAGTTTACCACCTATAACGTCTATGCCTACAAAATATAATCCATCTTTTAATAATCTAGGTCCTATTTTTTGACATAATAATTTTTCTTGTTTTGTTAATTTATGCTTTGCAACTGTTCCACCTGCAGATACATTAGATCTGTGATCTTTTTCTCCTGGAATTCTCCTCATTGCCCCAATAGGATTACCGTTTAGAATTAAAATTCTTACGTCTCCCTTATCTGCACCCTCAATATATTCTTGAAGTATTACATAATCTGAAGTTCCATCTTTTTTATGAATATAAAAATCTAGCAATGAATTTATATTTCCCATAGCAGATTTTTCAATCAAAATAACACCAGAACCACCAAAACCGTCTAGTGGTTTCAAAATCATTTTATCAGATGGGGATTCTTCAATTATTTTAATCAAATAATTTTTATTCTTGGAAACATGGGTTACAGGAATAATTTCATTATTAGGATCTTCAAAAGCTGCTGTATACAACTTGTTATTTGCTTCCCTTAAACCTCGTACTGAATTGATGATAAAAACATCATCTTTAACTGAATCTAAAAAATTTAACATCAATGGATCAAGTGGAGGTTCAGCTCTCATAAAAATAACATCAAATCCAGCAATAGGTAACATTTCCTCTCTTGTTGTGGTATTCTTATAAAAAGATTTAATGTTTACAGAAACTTTTTCAGTCCTATTCAATATGGTGCAAAAAGCACTTGTTACACTGTTCCTAATCGTCAGATTAGAGGGAGTACATATGGCAACCCCATGATTTCTTTTCATACATTCATGAATTAACGTGAGAGAAGTATCATTTTCTGGAGATTTTATACTTTCCCAGGGGTACATTAAAAAACAAACATTCATTTCAATAAATTTATATAATCAATTAATTTTTTTCATAATTTTCATCCCAGTTTTTCTGTTTAGGAATTCCTAATTTACCTACAGATTTAGCAACTAACATAGAAACGGAAGCATCACCAGTAACGTTAACTACTGTTCTGCACATATCTAAAGGCCTGTCTACTGCAAAAATAAGAGCCAAACCTGCTTCAGGAATACCTGCATATCCTAATACACCTACTAACATGACCATACCAGCACCTGGAACTGCAGCAGAACCTATAGAGGCTAATGTAGCTGTAGCAATAATTCCTAATTGTGTGCCAAAAGATAAATCCATACCAAATGCTTGCGCTATAAAAACAGCTGCAACGGCTTGATATAAACTTGTTCCATCCATGTTTATAGTAGCTCCTATTGGTAAAACAAAACTTGCAACTTCTTCTTCTACACCAATATGTTCGGTAACTCTTTCCATAGTTACGGGAAGTGTTGCTGCACTAGAACTAGTAGAAAATGCCAATAATTGTGCAGGTGAAATAGCTTTCATAAAAAAACTTGGTCTTTTTTTTGTAAAAACAAAAACTAGGATATTGTAAATAATTATCATAAGGGCGAGCCCCAAAATGACAGTTAAAGCATACCAAGCTAAGGCTTTAAATAAATCTACACTAGGAGATTCTGCTATTAAGGCTGCCAATAATGCAAATACACCATAGGGAGCAGCTAACATAATTAAATCTACCATCTTTAAAATGACTTCATTTAAACCGTCAAAGAAACTTTTAACCGTTTTGCCTTTCTCCTCTGGAATTAAAATTAATCCGATTCCAAAGAAAACAGCAAAGAAAATAACTTGCAACATATTTCTGTTACTTGTAGCTGCTGAAAAAATATTTTGAGGCACTAAATCAATCAATGCTTGCAATGGGCCGCTTTCCTTTTGCTTTGAAGCTTCCTCCTTATATTTAGTAGTGTTATTACTATATCCATCTACTAATTCTGTTCTTGTTTTATCAGAAATAGAATTTCCAGGTTTTACAATATTAACTAGAACTAAACCAATAGAAACAGCAATGACAGTTGTTATAATATAAATAATGATGGTTCTTCCACCCATTTTAGATAATTTAGAAATATCTTTTAAATCAGATACTCCCTTAATTAAAGCTGCTAAAATAAGAGGAATGGCAATTAATTTTAAAGAGTTTATAAATATCGTACCAAATGGTTTAATCCAATCTTTTATAAATTCTTTTCCAAATTCAAAATTAGTCATTACAAGAGCAAAGAGAACTCCTAACGCCATACCAATTAATATTTTCCAATGCAGTGCTAGTTTTTTCATTTAAATATTTTATAATTATTTTAGTCTTGAAAGATAATTAAAATCCTAATATATATTCTTTTTAATCTTATCTAGTTTTCCCTTTTTTATCATTAAGTAATCCTCTATTTTTGCTCCTAATATTATTTTAAATGGAGAAATTAAAAGCACGTTGGGGTATTACTTCAAATATTCAAATAGTTCTAATTTTTATTGTTTTTGCTATAAATGGTTCTTTTGCAGCTTGGGTTGCAGAACCTGTAATGTCTCTACTAGGAATTTATAAAACATCTATAAGTGTTTACATATATTGGCCCATAAGGATAATAATTATTTTTCCTATATACCAATTAACACTTCCTTTAGTTGGTTTCTTATTTGGTCAATTTAAATTTTTCTGGAGTTTTGAGGAGAAATTTTTGAGTAGAATTGGTCTTGGTTTTCTTTTCAAAAAAGAAAAATAATCTATGAATTTTGAGGTTTTTTTAAAAAATATAGAGGTTTTAAAAAATACTCAATTGCCGGGTATTGAAGCTCAATTTAAATTAGCTCCAAAAATGCGTTTGGAATACAACGCAAAAAGAATTGAAGCCAATAATCCAAAAATTGCTGCTGTTTTAGCACTTTTTTATCCAAATGACAAGAATACAGTTTCCTTACTACTTACAAAAAGAGCAAAGTATAATGGTACTCATTCAGGTCAAGTAAGTTTTCCAGGAGGAAAAGTTGAAAAATCAGATCTCAATCTCAAAGAAACTGCACTCAGAGAAACTTTCGAAGAGGTAGGTGTTTTACAAGAAAAAATTGATATTGTACGAGAGATTACAGAGGTTTATATTCCTCCTAGTAATTTTTCAGTCACTCCTTATATTGGTTTATTAAATAATAAGCCATTATTTAAATTAAATTCTGAAGTTGCTAAAATTATAGAGATTCCATTTTCTGATCTACTAGATGATTCTAGGTTAGCAAGTATCTCAATTACAAATTCTTATATGAAAGAAACTTCTGTACCATGTTTTAATTTTGATGGTTCAATTATATGGGGAGCAACAGCAATGATATTGAGTGAAATTAAAGAGCTAGTAAAAAATATGAAACCATAAATTCTTTCGTACTTTAGCAAGTAATTATTAAAACAATTAGAACGAATGCCTTTATTTAAAAAGAATCCTTTTGGTCATATTTTATGGATTAAAAAAATGCTGATCAGAATTCTTGGTGTTATTTCACACAGCCGTTATAGAAGTTTTAATAATTTACAAATTGAAGGTTCTGAAGTTTTAAGAAATATTCCGGAAAATAATGTTCTTTTCATTTCTAATCATCAAACATATTTTGCAGATGTTGCAGCTATGTTTCATGTTTTTAATGCATCTCTAAAAGGTAGAGATGATAGTATTAAAAACATTGGATACATATGGAACCCAAAACTAAACTTATATTATATCGCTGCAGGGGAAACTATGCGTTCAGGTATATTACCAAAAATATTTGCTTATACTGGCTCAGTATCTATAGATAGAACCTGGAGAAGTGCTGGTGAAAATGTAAATAGACAGGTGAAAATGTCGGATATTTCAAATATAAGTAAGGCTTTAGATGATGGGTGGGTGATTACATTTCCTCAGGGCACAACTACGCCTTTTAAACCTATTAGAAGAGGAACTGCACATATTATCAAAACCTACAAACCCACTGTAGTTCCAATAGTTATTGATGGATTTAGGCGTTCTTTCGATAAAAAAGGTTTGATGATAAAAAAAAGAAATGTACTTCAATCAATGGTTATAAAAGAACCACTAAAAATCGATTATGAAAATGATGAAATTTCTGATATTGTTACTAAAATTGAATATGCCATAGAACAACATCCTTCTTTTTTAAAGGTTATTTCTACAAATGATTATGCTAAGCAGGAAGAAGAATTGAATAAGCAACGTAAATTTTGGAACATTTAAATTATATTTTAAATATTATAATATAAACTTATAGTTTTTACTATTTTTATAGTAAATTCTTATAAATGACTATTACACAATTAAAATATGTCCTTTCTGTAGCTGAACATAAAAATTTTACTGTAGCGGCAGAGCATAGTTTTGTCACACAACCAACTTTGAGTATGCAAATTCAAAAGCTAGAAGATCAATTTGATATTCAAATATTTGATAGATCCAAAAAACCTATTGAATTAACTGACATTGGTAAAAAAATTGTTGAACAAGCCAAAATCATAGTTAATGAAAGTAATAGAATAACGGATATCGTACATCAACACAAAAGATATGTTGGAGGTGAATTTAGGTTGGGAATTATCCCTACAGTTATGCCAACATTATTACCCATGTTCTTGAGTAACTTTACAAAAAAATATCCAAAAGTAAAATTGATTATTGAAGAATTAACTACAGAGGAAATTATTAAGAAGATACTTGATAATAACTTAGATGCAGGGCTAACAGCTACTCCTCTTGAAAATGAATTCATAAAAGAAAGCCCTCTTTATTATGAACCCTTTGTTGGCCTAACACCGCAAGAACATCGTTTGTATAAAAAAAATCAAATTGAAATTGATGATTTAGAAATGGAAGATATTTTATTACTCGAGGATGGACATTGTTTTAAAGATAATATTATTAATCTATGCAGAAATTACAAAATCAATAATAATAAAGGTTTTCAACTTGAAAGTGGAAGTTTTGACACGTTAATAAAACTATCAAAAGAGGGATTAGGAATGACTCTTCTTCCCTACTTACACACCCTAGATTTAAATGAAAAAGATAAGACTTTATTGAAAGAATTTAAGTCTCCAAAACCAGCCAGAGAGATTAGTTTAATATATCACAAAACACAATTAAAAATTCAATTAATTGAGGCTTTAAAAAATACAATTGACGGTGTTGTTAGGGGAGCAATTTCTTTTAGTGATGTAGAAATTGTAAGTCCTTTGAAAAATAACTAAGTTTAATTTTTATACATTTTTTCTCTTAATTCTTTTACCTTAGTATCATTTAAATACTCGTCAAAAGTTGAATATCTATCTATAACACCATTAGGTGTTAATTCAATAATTCTGTCAGCAACTGTTTGCGCAAATTCATGATCATGTGTTGAAAACAATACCGTTCCAGAAAAGTTAATTAGTGAATTATTTAAAGCTTGAATAGATTCTAGGTCTAAATGATTAGTTGGTTCATCTAATATTAAAATATTAGCTCTTTTCATCATCATTTTAGAAAGCATGCATCGTACTTTTTCCCCTCCAGAAAGAACATTACTTTTCTTGAGAGCTTCTTCACCTGAGAAGATCATTTTACCAAGAAATCCTCTTAAAAACACTTCTTCTCTTTCTTCTTCAGTTTTAGCATATTGTCTTAACCAATCTACCAGGTTAAGACTTCCATCTTTAAAATAAGATGAGTTGTCGAGTGGCAAATAGGATTGTGTAGTAGTTACACCCCAATCAAATTTTCCAGAATCAGCAACAGTATTTCCTGCTATTATTTCATAAAAAGCTGAAATTGCTTTAGAATTCTTTGAAATCACAGCCACCTTATCACCTTTGTTTAAGTTTATATGAATATCATTGAATAAAAGACCTTCTGAATTTGATTTTGAAAGTCCATCAATATTTAAAATTTGATCACCTGCCTCTCTTTCACTTTTAAAAATGATTGCAGGATATCGTCTACTAGAAGGTTTAATATCATCTACATTTAATTTTTCGATCATTTTTTTTCTACTGGTCGCCTGTTTTGATTTTGCAACATTAGCAGAAAAACGTCTTATAAAATCCTCTAACTCTTTCTTTTTGTCTTCTGCTTTTTTATTTTGTTGAGCTCTTTGTTTGGCTGCTAGTTGGGAAGATTCATACCAAAAAGTATAATTGCCCGAATAATGATTTATTTTACCAAAATCAATATCTGAAATATGAGTGCATACTGCATCTAAAAAGTGACGGTCATGGGATACAACAATGACTGTATTATCAAAATTTGCTAAAAAATTTTCTAGCCAAGCTATGGTTTCAAAATCTAAATCATTTGTTGGTTCATCCATGATTAATACGTCCGGATTACCAAATAATGCTTGAGCTATTAAAACTCTTACCTTTTGTTTACCATCCAATTCGCTCATTAGAGTGTAATGCAAATCTTCTTTAATTCCTAAATTAGAAAGCATAGCAGCTGCGTCAGAATCTGCATTCCAACCATTCATTTCTTCAAAAGTTACCTGTAGTTCACCAATTTTATCAGCATTTTCATCTGAATAATCTGCATACAATGCATCTATTTGAGATTTAATTGCAAAAAGATCTTTATTACCCATTACAACTGTTTCTAGAACAGGAAATTCATCAAAAGCATAGTGATCTTGCGTCAATACTGACATTCTTTTACCTGCTTCTAAAGACACATGACCTGAAGTAGGCTCCATTTTCCCCGAAATTATTTTTAAAAAAGTAGATTTACCTGCACCATTTGCACCTATAACACCATAACAATTTCCGTTTAAAAATTTTGTATTTACTTCGTCGAATAATATACGTTTACCAAACTGAACTGATAAATTTGAAACTGATAACATTTTTAATTTTTCTTAAATTCCGTGCAAAAATAGTAAATACATTTATGTTTTGACTTAAAAATAAGGGATGATTAATCATAAAAACATTGATTTTGAAATTTAGATTGAATGCTCTGTTTTAACAAGCTATTAACAAGTTTCACTAAATTAGATATGTATTTTTGTGGGAGAATGAGGGTATATTCAAAATTTAGTCAATCAATTACTTTGTTAATATTGGTAAGTATTACCGTATTACTTGGATGTAACAACGCTCCAGTTTGTAATAGTACTTATTTTGGTGGTAAAATTATAAATCCCAAATCTAATTGTATCATCTTATTTGAAAATGAAATTCCAATAGACACTTTTTATTTAGATAAAAATAACACCTTCTTAGGGGAGATACCTACTTTACAAGAAGGTTTATTTAATTTTAAACATGGTAATGAACAACAATATATTTATCTAGAACCCAAGGATAGTCTTTTAATTAGGTTAAACACTTGGAATTTTGATGAAACTTTGGTGTTTAGTGGAAAAGGTGCTGAAAGAAATAATTTATTAATCGATAGTTTTTTAGAATCTGAAAAAGAAAGGAAAATTTTTTACGAATACTATGATTTACCTCCCTCTGAATTTAGTACCAAAGTTGCCCAAGTAGAAAAAATTAAATTAGATAGATACAATAATTACATAAAAAGCCATCCGGAAGAGTCTGATAAATTTAACAACATTTTAAAGACAGCACTAACCTTTCCATTATATTCAAAAATAGAAAATTATCCGTTAGCCCACTCCGCTAGAATAAACGATAACGAACATTCTAACATAAGTGAGAATTTCTACAAACATAGAGAATACATTTCTCTTGATAATGATTCATTAATGTTTTTCTATGCCTACAGAGATTATGTACTAAGTAATCTATATAATAAAGTTAATTCTCTTGGATATGATCTTAATTCAGACGAATTTACAGTTAATCTTCTAAAAGCAATATCTACAGAATTAAATGATGAAAACTCTAAAAACTCTATGTTGAGAAAAATTTTCATCAGACATTTTTACTGGAAGTCTTCAAGAAATATTAATAAAAATATTGTAAATACATATCTTGATCTATCCACAAATTTACAGGATAAAAAATTAATAGCTAATTTGACTTCTGATGTTAAAAAAATTGAAGAAGGGGTAGTTATCAATAATTTCAATATTATAGATTATAACAAATCACCAAAATCAATAAAAAAGTTAATCAAAAATAAAAAAAGTGTTTTATACTTTTGGAATCCTGAGTATTTAGGAAAAGACTTTATAGCAAGTAGAATTAAATACTTATCTAAAAAATATCCCGATTTAAAATTTATAGGTGTAAAAATTGCTGGAAATAATAAAGACAGAATTTTAAAATTAGATATTAAATCCCAATATTATTTAGAATCCAGTAGCAAGGCTAGTTCATTCTTAACCAGTAAATTACCCAGAACTATTTTAATAAATAAAAAAGGTGTAGTCATCAATTCTTATGCATCACTATCTTCAAGAAATATTTTTAATCAAATAGAAGAATTAGCAAACAACTAAATTACAGTAGGCTTTATTTTATTTATGGTACATTTGCACGATTTTTATTAAAAATAATATTCTTTAAAAATCAAGTCGTAATATAAATTAGGATTTACAGGTGGGCGTCTGTGGATCGAAAAAACACAGTATGTCAACATTTTTAGAATTAGGTTTAAAAGAACCTATCAACAAAGCATTAACAGATTTAGGATATGAAAAACCAACTGTTATTCAAGAAAAAGCTATTCCACAAATCATAACCTCAACTGACGATTTAAAAGCTTTTGCACAAACAGGTACTGGTAAAACAGCTGCATTTAGTCTTCCAATATTAGAATTGGCCGATGATACTAAGAAAAACACTCAAGCTATCATTTTATCACCAACAAGAGAATTAGCTGTTCAAATTGGTAATAACATCAAAGAATTTGCCAAATACATGCCAAATATAAAGGTAGTTACGGTTTATGGAGGTGCTAATATTGAAGAACAAATAAGAGGATTGAAAAGAGGAGCTCAAATTGTAGTTGGAACTCCAGGAAGAACTGTAGATTTAATAAACCGAAGAGCCTTAAAGCTAGGAAATATTGAATGGCTTGTGCTAGATGAAGCAGATGAAATGTTAAATATGGGATTCAAGGATGAGCTTGATAAGGTACTTGATGCTACACCCGAAACAAAACAAACGTTACTGTTTTCAGCTACTTTTCCAAGAGAAGTTGAAGCAATTGCTAAGAACTACATGACAAAACCTGTAGAAATTACTTCAGGTCAGAAAAATACAGGTTCTGATGATGTAAGTCATGAATATTATCTAGTAACTGAAAGAACTCGTTATCAAGCTTTGAAAAGGATTGCCGATTTAAATCCAAATATCTACGCTATTATCTTTTGTAGAACTAGAAGAGAAACTCAAGAAGTTGCCGATAATTTAATAAAAGACGGATACAATGCAGACGCTCTGCACGGTGAATTATCTCAAGCACAGCGTGATTCTGTAATGGGTAAATTCAGAAAGAAAACTGTTCAAATATTAGTGGCTACAGATGTTGCTGCTCGTGGGTTAGATGTAAACAGTCTAACACATGTTATCAATCATAAATTACCAGATCAAATAGAAAATTATACCCATAGAAGTGGTAGAACTGGTAGGGCTGGAAAGACAGGAATTTCTATTGCTTTAGTTAGCAATAAAGAAAAAGGTAGAATTGGGGCCATAGAACGTATTATTAAGAAAAAGTTTGTTCAAGGGAAAGTACCCAGTGGAAAAGAGATTTGCCAAAATCAATTGATGCATTTAATTGACAAAGTAAATGCTATTGAAGTAAAACAAAGCGAAATTGAAGATTTCTTACCTAGCATCTATGAAAAATTAGAGGGATTAAGTAGAGAAGAGTTAATTCAGAAATTTGTTTCATTAGAATTTAACTCCTTTCTCTCTTACTATGAAAATGCAAGAGATTTAAATGATCTATCTTCAAAGGACACTGGAAGAAATGGCCGAGGTTCAAATGAAAATATGACTCGTTTTTTTATAAATATTGGTAGAAAAGATAGCCTAAACCCTGCGAGGTTAATAGGACTTATAAACGATCAAAAAATTACTGATAATATAGAAATTGGTGCTATAGACATTTTAGACACCTTTTCATTTTTTGAAATCGATAAAAAATTTGAAGAGCAAACATTAAATTCTTTTTCTGAAAATCAACCTGAGTTTAGTGGTAGAGGAGTAAATATAGAAATTACTAAAAAAGAACGTGGCGGTGGAAGAAGACGCGGAGGTAAAAGACCATTTGGTAATAAAGATGGTGGTGGTTTTGGTAGACGTAGAAACTCAGAAAAATCATCTGGAGGTAGAAGAAGTGAAAACAACAATAAGAATAAAAGCTCAAGCAGACGAGACGGTGATAGACCAGACAGAAACTCTAACAATGACAGAAAGTCATCTGGCTTTGGAAGAAAAAGAAGAGAAAGAAGATAGTTTTATAAAAAAATCTCATCAGAATATTGATGAGATTTTTTTGTACTAATTTGATATTATCTGCAATGAAAATTAAATTTTTCTATTCCTGCATCATTGTAGTAGCAATCTTTTTGTAAGTGCCATTTTCCAATAATTCTCTGATTGCAGTAAATGCTTCAATAGTTTCATCTATGTCAACTTGTGTATGTGTAGCTGTGGGAATTAATCTAAGTATTATTAAACCCTTCGGAATTACTGGATACACTACTATAGAACAAAAAACTTCATGATTCTCCCTTAAATCATGAACTAAAGCCATAGCTTCAGGAACATCTCCTTTTAAGAAAACTGGAGTAATACATGTTTGTGTAGTTCCTAAATCGAAACCAGCTGAACGTAAACCAGATTGTAATGAATTGGTATTTTGCCATAATTTATCTTTTAATTCTGGCATAGTACGAATCATATCTAAACGCTTCAGAGCTCCTTTTACCATTGCCATAGGTAAGGTTTTAGCAAAAGTTTGAGAACGCATATTGTATTGTAAAAACTGAATCACATCTTTATCTCCTGCTAAGAAAGCTCCAATACCTGCCATAGATTTTGCAAAAGTTGCAAAATAAACATCTATATCATCTTGGACTCCTTGTTCATAACCAGTACCTCTACCTCCTTCTCCTAATGTTCCAAACCCATGGGCGTCATCTACTAATAATCTAAAATTATATTTCTTCTTTAAAGCTACAATTTCTTTTAAACGACCTTGTTCTCCACGCATTCCGAAAACTCCTTCTGAGATTGCTAATATCCCCCCTCCTGTTTTTTCCGCCATTTTAACAGCTCGTTTCATGTTTTTTTCAAAACTTTCCATATCATTATGTCTGTAAACAAAACGTTTACCTGGATGTAAGCGAACACCATCTATAATACAAGCGTGTGTATCTACGTCATATACTATAATATCATTTTTACCAACTAAAGCATCTATAGCCGACATAATTCCTTGATATCCAAAATTTAATAAATAGGCTTTTTCTTTACCTACAAACTCTGCACATTCATTTTCTAATTGTTCATGAAATTTTGAATGACCAGACATCATTCTGGCACCCATTGGATAGGCCATTCCATGCTCTATAGCTGCCTCACCATCAACTTTTAAAACTTCAGGATGATTGGCTAAACCTAAGTAATCATTTACACTCCAAGTAATAACTTTTTTCCCATTAAAAACCATTCTATTAGAAATTGGACCTTCTAACTTAGGAAAAACAAAGTATCCTTCAGCTTTATCAGCCCAATTACCTAATGGTCCTTTATCTTCTTTAATTCTAGTAAATAAATCGTTTGTCATTATCTAAAGTATTTATACTATCACTTTTAAGCCTGCAAAGTAACTGAATTTTGAGGAGTTAATCAAATAAAAAAAAACAGAATAAGAAACTTAAAAATATAAAAACAAATTAAAATTTTATGTGCTATATGTGTATTGAAGGTTTATTTTGAGGCATATTAGGATCATAAAAACCTTGTTCTTTCATCCAATCATCACTGTAAATTTTACTCATATAACGTGAGCCATGATCAGGAAAAATTAAAACTACAAAACTATCTTTATCAAACATTCCTTTATTAGCATACTGTTCTGTAGCCTGCATGATAGCTCCACAAGTATACCCCGGAAAGATCCCTTCTTTTTTAATGATATCTCTTGCTTTATAGGCAGCATCCTTGTCAGTTACTTTTTCATATACATCTATAATAGAAAAATCAGTTGCAGTAGGAATTAAATTTTTACCCAACCCTTCAATTTTATATGGCTTGATTTCATTTTTATCTAATTCTCCAGTTTCGTGATATTTTTTTAAGACAGATCCTACAGCGTCAACGCCTAAAATTTTGATATCCGGATTTTGTTCTTTCAAGAATTTACCAGACCCTGAAATTGTTCCGCCAGTACCACTAGCCACTACTAAATGTGTAATTTTCCCTTTTGTTTGTTCCCATATTTCAGGACCTGTTGTGTCATAATGAGCTTCAATATTTAAGCTATTAAAATATTGATTTATATAAACAGAATTTGGAGTTTCTTCTTGAATTCTTTTGGCTACTTCATAGTACGATCTAGAATCTTCAACAGGAACGTTAGCTGGACATACAAATACCTCTGCACCCATAGCTCTTAATCCATCTATCTTATCTAATGAAGACTTATCACTTACGGCTAACTTACACTTATAGCCTTTTACCATAGCTATCATAGCTAACGAAAATCCAGTATTACCAGAAGTTGTTTCAACAATTGTACTACCAGGCTTTAAAATACCTTTTTTCTCGGCATTTTCTACTATATGTAAAGCTATTCTATCTTTTTGAGAATGACCTGGATTAAACATTTCTAATTTAGCAAAATAATTTCCAGGAAAATTTTTAGTTATCACATTTAACTGAACCATAGGGGTTTGCCCTACTAGTTCTACCAAATTTTTATAGATATCCTTATTTCTAATCATTACTATTTAGTTAATGAAACTTCTATTTTATTTTCTAAAGCCAATAAAAAAGTATAATCAATTGCTGTCTCTTTCAAAGCATCAAAACGACCCGAAGCACCGCCGTGCCCAACATCCATATTTGTGTGAAGTAATAAAGTATTTTTATCCGTTTTTAATTCTCTAAGTTTAGCAACCCATTTAGCTGGCTCCCAATATTGTACTTGACTGTCAAAATACCCTGTGGTTACTAACATATTTGGATAATCTTTTGAAGTTACCTGATCATAGGGTGAATAAGACAACATGTAATCATATGCTTCTTTTTCTTTTGGATTTCCCCACTCATCAAACTCACCAGTAGTAAGTGGTATAGATTCATCTAGCATAGTAGAAATAACATCTACAAAAGGAACAGCTGCTATAATTCCATTATATAATTCTGGATTTAAATTACTAACAGCCCCTACCAAAAGACCACCTGCAGAACCACCCATCGCATACAAGTGTTTTGCAGAGGTGTAATTATTATCAATTAAATATTTAGAACAATCTATAAAATCAAAAAAAGAATTTTTTTTATTCATCATTTTTCCATCGTTATACCATTCTCTGCCTAAATATTGTCCTCCCCTAATATGAGCTACGGCATAGACGAAACCTCTGTCTAGTAGACTTAATCGTGTAGAGGAAAAACCGTCAGAAATGGTATACCCATAAGATCCGTAAGCATATTGTAATAGTGGAGTATTTTTATTTAATTCTGTGTCTTTGTGATAAACAAGAGAAATAGCAACCTTTTTTCCATCTCTGGCTGTAGCCCATATTCGTTCACTTTTGTAATTATTTTTATCGAACTTGCCACCTAGTACCTCTTGTTCTTTTTTAATTTCTTTTGTTTGATTTTTCATATTAAAATCAATCACAGAGTTAGGAGTTGTCATGGAATTGTATGAATAACGAATAACATCTGTATCAAATTCAGGATTTGCATATACTCCTGCAGAATAGGTTTCTTCATTAAATGGCAAATAATAATCCTCTTTTCCGTCCCATGTTTTAATTCTAATCTTCCCTAAACCATTTGATCTTTCTTCAATAACTAAATAATTTTTAAAAATAGAAACGTCTTCAAGTAAAGTCTCATTTCTGTGAGGAATAACATCTACCCAATTCTCTTTAGTGGTTTTGTTTACTGGTGTTTTCATCAACTTAAAGTTGATCGCGTCATCTTTATTAGTTTGTATGTAAAAATAATCACCGTAATGAGCTAGACTGTATTCTAAATTGTCTTCTCTTGGATGAATTACCTTCCAATCTCCATAGGGTTTGTCTGCAGAAATAATTCTATATTCAGAGGACAAAGTACTTGAACTACCAATAACAATAAATTTATGAGATTTTGTCTTGTATACATAGGTACTATACGTTTCATCTTTTTCTTCGAAAACAATTACGTCTTGAGAAGCATCAGTTCCTAATATATGTCTGTAGATTGATGAACTACGAAGAGTTAAAGGATCTTTTTTTGTATAAAAAAGAGTTTTATTATCATTTGACCACACAGATCCTCCTGTAGTATTTTCTATTTTGTCAGTTAATAACTCCCCTGTTTCTAAATTTTTAATTTGAATGGTGTACTGTCTTCTACTTACTGTATCTGTTGCAAAGGCAACCAATTTGTTATCTGGGCTAACATTAAGAGCACCTAATTGAAAATACTCATGCTCTAGAGCTTCTTGGTTCACATCAAAAAGAATTTCTTCATCTACTTCAAGACTTTCTTTTTTTCTAGAATAAATAGGGTATTGACTTCCCTTTTCAAAACGAGTTATATAAAAATAATTATTTCTAAAATAAGGAACTGAAGTATCATCCTCTTTTATTCTACCTTTCATCTCCTCAAAAAGCTCTTTTTGAAAGTTATTTGTTGAAGCTGTTACTTTATCAAAATACTCATTTTCAGCATTTAAGTATGCTTCAACTTTTTGAGTTTGGTTGTCTTTATTCTTTGCTGTTTTTTGTTCATCTGTTAAACGCATCCAAAAATAATTATCTATTCTAGTTGAATTATGAATGGTTAGTGATTTTGCTTGTTTTTCTGCACTAGGCGCTTTCAAATCGTCTGTATTCATGTGTTTATCTGATTTACATCCGGATGCAAAAATAATACTTATTAATACACTTAACTTTAAAATTTGGTTCATTTTTAAAAAGGGTTTTTATTGAATATGTTTTAAATAATATATTTAATTAAAAAAGAGCTAAATAAGCTCTTTTTTTATTAGTTTTAAAATTCTAAAATTGTCTTTTTTATAATAGAAATACATTCCATTAATTCATCTTCTTTCATTACTAACGGGGGTGCAAATCTGATAATATTACCATGGGTAGGTTTCGCTAACAATCCATTATCTCTTAGTTTAATACATATATCCCAAGCTGTAGAACTTTCTTCTGTATCATTTATCAAAATTGCATTTAAGAGACCTTTTCCTCTAACTGTTTTTATCAAATGGTTTTCTTTTGCAAACAAAGACAATTCATCTCTAAATATTTTACCTAACCTGAACGCATTATCTGCTAAATTCTCTTCTCTAACCACTTCTAAAGCAGCTATCGCAACTGATGCAGCTATTGGATTACCTCCAAAAGTAGATCCATGATTTCCTGGTTTAATAACATTCATAATATTATTATTAGCTAGTACTGCTGATACAGGATATGCACCACCACTTAACGCTTTACCAAGAATTAAGATATCAGGTTTTACATCCGGTGTTTTAGAACAATTTTTATCTTCACAAGAACAATTTCCACAAGTAGCTAATAAACGACCTGTTCTAGCAATACCAGTTTGAACTTCATCTGCAATAAACAAAACTCCAAATTCTTCACACAGTGCTTTAGCACTTGATAAATAACCTTCAGATGGAACATAAACCCCAGCTTCACCTTGGATGGGTTCAACTAGAAAACCAGCTACGTTCTTGTTATTTTCTAATGCCTCCCTCAAAGCTAATAAGTTATCATATTCAATTTTAATAAAACCGTTGGTAAAAGGGCCAAAATTTTTACGAGCTACAGGATCGTTAGAAAAGGAAATAATAGTGGTAGTTCTACCGTGAAAATTATTTTCACAAACAATAATTTCTGCTTTATTTTCTTCAATACCTTTAACCTCATAAGCCCATTTTCTGCAAAGCTTTAGTGCAGTTTCTACAGCTTCAGCACCAGTATTCATTGGTAAAACCTTATCAAAATTAAAATACTCGGTTACATATTTCTCATAGGAACCTAAAACGTCATTATAAAATGCTCTCGAAGTTAAACTCAAAGTTTTTGCTTGATGCACCATGGCATTGACAATTTTAGGATGACAATGTCCCTGATTAACTGCTGAATAAGCGGATAAGAAGTCGTAATACTTTTTACCTTCTACATCCCATACATAAACACCTTCCCCTCTATTTAAAACCACAGGAAGAGGATGGTAGTTGTGGGCGCCGTGTTTGTTTTCTAAATCTATCGCTTCTTGCGATGTAACTTGTTCTAAAATAGTCATTTAAAATAATTTAAGGTTTGCGTATTGTATGAAACAAAACGTTGTTTATATCTTTGTAAAGAGATAAAACATAATAATTAAATCTCGTTTTCACGAGTGAAATAACCATTCCTTATCTACCTTTTTCCTTTCGAAGGATTCGAAAATTCAGCGTGGGAAAGAAATCATCCCTAGGACTTGCAATTTAAGAAATATTATTCAAATTAATCCAATCAATTTCATAAGTAATCTTCAACATAATTGATATGTTTTATTAATTTTGCCAAACATCATTATATTAAAATAAATGCCTAGAAGAGAACGAAACAAATTTGTAAAAAGAGGTCAAATATTGGAATTATCAATTGAAGATTATGCCTTTGGTGGAAAAGGAATTGCTAGAATTAGATCTGAGGAAGGTGTATTTGTTGTGTTTGTTCCAAATACAATTCCGGGACAAAAGGTAAAAGCTCAAGTTAAAAAATCTAGCAAAAATTATGCTGAGTGTAAATTAATTGATGTTCTAGAAAATTCCAAAGATGAGGTCTCTGTACCTTATCAAGATATTCCTGGAGCCCCTTATATTAAATTACCAATTAATTTACAACACGCCTACAAGAAAGAAAGTACTTTATCTCTTTTCAAACGAATTGGAAAAGTGACTAATATCGAGGAGCTTTTTGATGAATTGGTAACTTCGCCCAATGTATTTCATTACAGGAATAAAATGGAATATGGCTTTTCTGCAATAGGTTATGATAGAATAAATAAAACAGATGTTGATATTTTTACTTTAGGTTTTAAAAGAAGAGGAGTCTGGTGGATGGGAGATAATCTTAATAAAGATTCTGGCTTGTTTGATACACTGGTTGAGGATAATATTAAAGTTATAAGAAAATATTGTGAAGCTAGTGGTTTACCCCCTTGGCATGGACCAAAAAGGGAAGGGTTTTTTCGTTTTTTTGTTGTAAGAAAGTCCTACAAAACAAACAGACTGTTATTTAATTTAGTTACAACCTCTAAAGGTTTAAATAAATTTGATTTAAATGCTTTTTCTGAATTTTTACAAGATATTTTTAAAGAACGTTTTGCAGGTTTAGTTCATTCAATAAATGATGAAACTGGTGACAGAACATTGGCAACATCAGGAAATAGTAAATTAATTGCTGGTGAAAACAAAATTGTAGAGGAATTACTTGGATTAAATTTTGAAATTAGCATGAAAAGCTTCTTTCAAACCAATCCTAAATCTGCTGAAAAACTGTATTTGAAAGTGCTTGATTATGCACTTGAAAATAAAGAAAGCATTGATAATTCAATAGTAATGGACTTATTTTGTGGTACTGGAACCATAGGTCAAATCCTAGCGTCTAAAAGTACTAATACAAAAATTATTGGTGTAGATATTGTAGCTTCAGCTATACAAGATGCCAAAAAAAATGCAAAAAGAAACAAGATTGATGGATTAAAATTTTATACTGCAGACGTTGGTAAATTCTTATACGAACATCCAGAGTATAAAAATAAAATTCGGACGATTATTTTAGATCCCTCACGAGCGGGTATTGCTCCCAAAACTCTTCAAAAAATCATAGCAATTAATGCTGATAGAATGGTCTATGTTTCTTGTAATCCTGCAACTCAAGCTAGAGATACCATAGAATTGATTAATTCCGGTTATGAAATAAAAAAAATAAGTTTAGTGGATCAATTTCCACATACATCACATATAGAAACTGTAGTTTTATTTGAGAAAAATAATATTTGATATCATTTATTGTTTTTAATATTGTTGTACTTTTGAAACAAGCATAAACTATAGATGAAGAAACTTACAGAATTTGAAATTGAAAAAAAATTAGAAAATTTTCCTGAATGGGATTATTATGAAAATGCATTACATTCAGAATTTGAATTTGATAGTTTTAAAAACTGCATGAGCGCCATGATGAGAATAGCATTTGAATGTGAAATACTAAATCATCACCCAGAGTGGAAAAATGTCTATAATATATTGGTAATAAAATTAACAACACATGACGCTGGCGGGGTAACTGAACTCGATTTTAAATTAGCGGAAGCCATGGAAAAGATTGTTGAAATTGAAGAGTAAATATTTAGTAGGTAATCATACAATGAAAAATTACTATTTTTTTTTAATGCTTTTGCTCATGCTTAATTCAAGTTGTGAAAAAGATGATTTTTGTATTGAACCTATAACTCCTAAAATGATAATTCGTTTTTACAATGCAACCAATATTACCCAAACTAAAACGGTGTCAGATTTATCTGTGAATCCTGAGGGATATGACGAAATCTATTCAAATGTAAGTATTGATTCTATTGTAATACCTTTAGACGTCTCTAACAATCAAATTATTTATAATTTTTCTTCGGAAGGCAATCAGGATATTCTCTCGATAAATTATGAAATTGAAGAAGTATTTGTTTCAAGATCTTGTGGTTTCAAAGCGATTTTTAATAATGTAACTGTCACATCAGATGTTTCAAATGATTGGATTATAGGACTAACTGAAACTCTTGAAAATACCATCACAATACCCACAATAGATAATGAGTCATCAGCACATTTACAAATCTTTCATTAAAATCTGTTTTTTAATCATTACGGTTAGTTCCACTGCTCAACAAGTAAATGATTCAATACCAAAAGATAGTATAGTTTATAAGACAAATTATGGTCTTAGGTTAGGAATAGATCTCAGTAAACCAATAAGGTCTATATTACAAGATTACAATAGTGGTATTGAAATAGTAGGAGATTATCGAATTTCTAAAAAATGGTATATAGCTGCAGAACTTGGTAATGAGGAATTTACCACAAATGAGGATTTCACAAACTCTACTTCAAAAGGGAGTTACATAAAGGCAGGTTTAAATTACAATTCATATAATAACTGGCTAGATATGAATAATGAAATTTTTATTGGTTTTCGATACGGTTTTGCAACATTTGAACAGACATTAAATAGCTATCAAATCAATATAGGAAACTCTATATTGCCGTCAGTATTTAATAATACACAATCTACTCAAAAAGGATTAACAGCTCATTGGTCTGAATTACAACTAGGTTTTAGAGCAGAGGTATACAACAATATCTTTATCACATTCAGTGGATCATATAAAGTAATGGTAAATATTACTGACCCCACAAATTTTAAAACTCATTATGCACCTGGATTTAATCGAATTTATGAGAGCAATACAGGATTTGGATTTAATTACACAATTTCATATTTAATCCCTTTTGTTAAAAAATAACTTTATTTTTTACTAATTTAACTCCTTCAAAATAAATAAAATTAAAAAAATGAATAAAATACCCAGCATTAATTTAGCTGATTTTTTGTCTGATGATGTCTCAAAAAAACAACAATTTGTTAGTGAAATTGGAAAAGCTTATGAAAATATTGGTTTTGTAGCCTTAAAAGGACATTTTCTTGACGATGCTCTTGTAGACAAACTATATACTCAAATTAAAAACTTTTTTGATTTACCAACAGAAACAAAAAAAAGATACGAAATACCTGGTATTGGTGGGCAACGTGGATACGTTTCATTTGGAAAAGAAAGTGCTAAAGGAAGGAAAGAAGGTGATTTAAAAGAATTTTGGCACTTTGGTCAATATGTTGATAATAATCCTAAACTAGAATTAGAATACCCTAAAAATGTTTTTGTAGACGAATTACCTGAATTTAATGAAGTTGGTAGAACTGCCTACAGGATGCTGGAAAAAACTGCAAAATATGTTTTACGTTCATTAGCTATACATCTAGAACTAGACGAAACGTATTTTGACCAATATGTATTTAATGGAAATAGTATTTTAAGACCCATACACTACCCACCTATTCAATATGAACCAAAAAATGCAGTGAGAGCTGCAGCTCATGGAGATATCAATCTAATCACCCTATTAATGGGTGCTCAAGGAAAAGGGTTACAAGTTCAAAATCATAATGGTGATTGGATTGATGCCATTGCAGAACCCGACGAGATCATGATTAATGTTGGTGATATGCTATCTCGACACAGTAATAATAAATTAAAATCTACTATACACAGAGTTACAAATCCTCCCAAAGAATTATGGGGAACTTCTAGATACTCAATACCATTTTTTCTTCATCCTATTAGTGATATGAAATTAGATGTTTTAACTGGTTGTATAGATGAAAATAACCCAAAAGGGTTTGAAGATATTACAGCTGGAGAATTTTTAAATGAACGATTGCGTGAATTAGGATTAAAAAAATAGTTATTAATGGATATTAAAGATCAATTAAAAAATTTATTTCCAGATCATAAAGTACCAGAAGAAACAAAACAAGATACTTCCTCTAATGTATGGCTTCAAGAAACTCCCCTACTTTGTAAATATGAAAAACGAAAGGGAAAACCAATCACAATTATAGATGGTTATAATGGTGCTGTTAAAGATTTTAAAATTTTAGCTAAAGAAATTAAAACAACGTTAAGTGTTGGTGGAAGTTTCAAAAATGAAAGTATCATTATCCAAGGAGATTATAGAGATAAAATAATGAAAATATTGCAAGAAAAAGGTTTTTCAGTGAAACGTGTTGGAGGTTAAATCCACACTAAACTATGTAACTAACCAATTCCCCCAAAATTATGAATAGAAAAATATTACACATTACCAATGGAGACAAAACAACCATTAGTTTAAAATCTCTCGGATTTAACGGTAAATTTATCACTTGGAGAGAAATACTTGGCGAAGGTAAAACCTCTACAGATATTGGAAGTGAAGACTTTTGGAAAACACGTTTTAATTTTTTAAAATCCTCATATAAAATAACCAAGAAAACATTTATTGATTATACATTAAAAGAATACAGAAACTTGTGTGTAAATAAAAATCAAGAAGAAATTATTTTATGGTTTGATTATGATTTACTCAGTCAAATAAATTTAATTGCCATCATAAGTTGGTTAAAAAGATACAGGAATAACGAAAAAATTAGTCTAGTAAATGTAAACAACCCCAAATTGATAACTCTAAAAAAAATTAGCGATTTAAATGGTAATCAAGTTAACAGACAGTATCACAAAAGAATAGAATTAACAGCTAATGATATAGAATATGCAGACTATATGTGGCAGCTTTATTGCTCTAACTGCCCACTTCGTTTAGAGGCAATTTATAAGTACAACCCTATGAGCCCTTTCATATACTTATCTAAGGCTTTTGAAATGCATTTAAAACGATTTCCTTCCTTAGAAAATGGATTGAATTTTTTAGAGAATAACATCGTAAATCTTGCTTCAGAGAAATCTTTAATATCCAAAAAACAATTAGCTGAAAAACTCTCAAAAAACCAAGGATCTTATGGCTTGCAAGAGCATCATTTTAATTATAAAATTGAACGATTAAAAATATTATTTAAAAGCTTTAACCCATTAGTTATAAACTCTTTTGGCAAAAAAGTACTTGATAACAAACAGAACGTATATAAACAATTGAGATGCGAAAATGCATACTTAGGTGGTGTAAAACAATATAATTATTTATTTCAAAACAGTTCAACTAAACTGTTAAAAATTAGTTTTTAAAATGAAGTTCAAAAATTCAGAATTAATTCTAAATGAAGATGGTAGCATCTATCACTTAAATCTAAAACCAGAAAATATCGCAAAAGACATTATTTTGGTTGGTGATCAGGATAGAGTTGACATGGTTAGTAAACATTTTGAAACTATTGAATTTTCTTCTCAGAAAAGAGAATTTAAAACTACTACTGGTACTTATAAAAATAAAAGATTTACTATAATTTCAACTGGTATAGGAGCAGATAATATAGATATTGTTTTAAATGAATTAGACGCTTTAGTAAATATTAATCTAGAAACTAAAACTATTAAAGAAAAGCATACAGCTTTAAATGTTGTAAGAATTGGAACTTCAGGTTCTTTGCAAAAAGATATTCCACTAGATAGCTTTCTACTTAGCACCTATGCGCTAGATATCAATGGCATGTTACGCTCCTATATTACAGAAACTATTTCACATCCTATTATTGAAAATGCCTTTGTTGAACATACAAATTGGGATGAGAAAAAATGCTTTCCATTGGTGATTTCTAACAGTAAATCATTAGAAGATAAGATATCTTCTGAAATAATTTATAAAGGAATAACAGCCACTGCAGGGGGTTTTTATGGGCCTCAAGGAAGAGTAATACGTTTACCAATTAAAGATTCTAATTTAAATAACAAAATAGATTCTTTTAATTTTAATGGTAAAAGAGTTACCAATTTAGAAATGGAAACATCTGCCATTTATGGGTTATCAAAACTACTTGGGCATCATGCTTGTTCAATGAATGCAATCATTGCTAATAGAGCAAATGGTACGTTTAGTAAAAATCCAGATAAAGTTATAGCAAATTTGATCATTTACACACTCGATAAAATGACTAGCTAATTTTTTGCAGTATTATCAAATATGTAAAATTGAATTTGAAAAAAAAACAGTACTTTTATGACATCCTAAAATTTTTTTTATGAAAAAAATCATATACATCATTGTTACTTTAATAGGTTTAATGAGTTTTTCTTCATGCAGAAGTACATCAAGCCCATGTGGTTTAGCAGAAAATTATATCAAAATAAATCAATTACCATCATCTATTATATCTAGCAACTCAATATTAATAGTTTAGGTTCTGTAAATTCAATTGACTACAACTAATTTCTCACCAATTAATAATTTGTTTATTATTCTTTTCTAGATAATTATTTGTTTTAGAGAAGTGTTTACTACCAAACCAACCTCTCCATGCTCCTAGAGGAGAAGGATGAGGAGCCACAAAAATTTTATGTTTAGAGCTATCAATGAGTTTTAGTTTACTTTCAGCAAACTTTCCCCACAAAAGAAAAACAATCTGATCTTTATCTTTAGAAATATGCTCAATAACTCCATCAGTTAATTTTTCCCATCCCATATTTTGATGACTACCTGGCTCATTTTCTCTTACTGTTAAAGTAGCATTTAGCAGTAAAACCCCTTGTTTAGCCAAAGTCGAAAAATTACCATTATCAGTTTCTATATGACCAATATCTGATTTCATTTCTTTGATGATGTTTTTTAGAGAAGGTGGATGAGATATACCATCTGACACAGAAAAACACAGCCCATTTGCTTGACCTTTTCCATGATATGGATCTTGTCCAATAATTACAACCTTTAACTCTAAATAATTACAAAGATTAAATGCAGCAAAAACATTTTTCACTTCAGGGTAACACTGATGATTTTGATACTCAGATTTAATAAATTTAGTTAAACTCTTGAACGAGTCCTTTTCAAACTCTGATTGAAGGATATTTTTCCAGCTTTCATCAATATTAGTGTTCATTGTTTGTTATTTTTGTTAAAACAAATATATAAGTTTGAGTATACATATTTCTGATAAAGCACTACAAGATCTTGAATTTACAACGGTTATTCAACAAGTTGCTGAGTTTAGTATTTCAGAGCTAGGAAAAAGAAAAGTTTTAGAGACCCTGCCTTTTTCAAATAAAAAACAACTGCTTCAAGAATTGAACTTTGTAAACGAATATATTTCATCATTTGAGAGTGATAATAGAATTCCTAACCATGGATTTGATAATATTTACGAACAAATAAAAAGGCTAAGTATTGAAGATAGTTATATAGAGCCTGAAAGTTTTCTTAAAATTGCTGCTGTAACAACTTCCATAAAAGAACTAAAAAGATATTTTAACAAATTTAACAGCTATTATCCAAGTCTTTTTGAATTTAGTGAACAAATTACTTTTATTCAAGACATCATAGATGACATTAAAAAAATAGTAAGCAATTATGGAGAAATTGTTGACAATGCTTCTCCAGAATTAAGGAAAATTAGAAGGAGTATTGCTGGTTTACAAGGTAAAATTGGACAAAGTTTTACAAGTGCTTTAAATAGGGCAAAAGGAGCTGGTTATCTAGATGACATAAAAGAGTCAATTATTGATAATCATCGTGTTCTAGCAGTTTTAGCAATGAACAGAAAAAAAGTTTCTGGTAGTTTGTTAGGATCCTCAAAATCTGGGAATATAGTATACATAGCTCCACAAGCCACATTAGCCTATCAAAGAGAATTACAAAATCTAGAATATGAGGAAAAACAAGAAGTAATTAGAATCCTTAAGACTTTAAGTAGTTTTATAAGACCTTATGCTCCATTAATTGAATCATACTTAATGTATTTAACCCATTTGGATGTAATAGGTTCTAAAGCTAAATACGCTTATTCTATTAACGGAATTCTTCCGAAAATTAAAAAAACAAAAAGAGTTTATTTTAAAAACGCCTTCCACCCTATTCTTTATGTCAATAATAAAGAAGAAAAATTAGAGATCGTACCACAAACCATAGAACTCAATGATAAACAACAGATTATTGTTATCTCTGGACCTAATGCAGGTGGAAAAAGCATTACATTAAAGACTATAGGATTGCTTCAAATTATGTTACAAAGTGGTATTTTAATACCCGTAGATGAAAGAAGTGAAACAACAATTTTTGATACTATCTTGACTGATATTGGAGACAATCAATCAATTGAAAATCAGTTAAGCACATATAGTTATCGATTAAAAAATATGCGATATTTTTTGAGAAATTGCAATGAAAACACTTTGTTTTTAATTGATGAATTTGGTACAGGTAGTGATCCTGAATTAGGAGGAGCATTAGCAGAAATTTTCTTGGAAGAATTTTATCATAAAAAAGCCTTTGGAATAATTACAACGCACTATTCTAATTTAAAAGTATTGGCAAATGAATTGGATAATGTAACCAATGCTAACATGCAGTTTAATGAAAGAACACTAGAACCATTGTATAAATTATTCGTTGGCCAAGCAGGAAGTTCTTTTACTTTTGAGGTAGCAGAGAAAAATGGTATTCCCTTTAGTTTAATTAATAAGGCTAAAAAACGTGTTGAAACAGAAAAGATACGCTTAGATAAAACCATTTCTAAGCTACAAAAAGAAAGAAATAGTTTAAGAAATAAATCTGATAATTTAGAAAAACAAAAATCTAAAGGTCAGCAACACATCGAAAATTTAAAAGAAAAAGAAGAAAAAATTCAGGCAAAACTAGCTGGTTTTCAGGAACTATACGACAAAAATCAAAAAATGTTGTCTATGGGTAGAAAAACCAATGAATTGTTGAATAAATATCTACAAACTAACAATAAAAAAGAATTAACAACTAGTTTCAACAAGTGGGTAGCAGATGAAAAAGTAAAATATGCTAAAAAAAATCCATTAAAGCAAAAAACTAAATCACAGAAAAAACAAGCCAGGCTAGTAGAAAAAAATCTACAAGAAATAATTCAAAAAGTTGAAAAAGAGGTTCTTCAAAAAGTAAAAGAAGTAAGAAAAGTAAAAAATGAACAAGCAATAAAAATTGCTAAAGCTAAATCTGAATATATTTTTAAGATTAATGACAGGGTAAGATTAGTAGATGGCAATGCAGTTGGTACCATTGAAAAAATTGAAAAAAATAAAGCTTTTATTAATTACGGAATTTTCACAACTGAGGCATCCTTTGACAAATTAGAATTTGTTGAAAAATCAAAAAAATAACATTCCCATGAAAATACTTAATTATCTTACTTCTGTTTTAGAGAATTTACCTTCAGATTGGTTATATAGTACAACTCATAGGTTAGATATTTATAATGAGCAATTAGCAAAAAAAGAATTTTTAGAACAATTTAATGAATTATATAATAATAAAAATTCTAGCGAATCTTCTTTAAAAAAACTACCTACAGCATACGATTACATTAGGCTGGGTCATCCCCTATCATGTATATTGGAATGGACAATAGCTAATTTATTCGATAAAAAATCACAGAATGTTATAAGCTTTTCATCTCAAACAATACCTATTTTAGCTATTCTTAGAGCAAACTTATTAGATAATAAAAAAACTCAAATAATTTATTCAGGAAGCTTACCACCCTTTTTTGATGAATATACTATTAGGGAGGTTTATGGTTATGAATTTGAGTTATTGAATGCTGATAAATTATCAAAAAATACTGATTTTGAGGGAATTACCATTAATATTATACAAAATGATAAATCAGAAAATCATTTAAAAGACCTTGATTCAGATTTTATAATTAAAACTTATTTAAATCTTGGTAGTATTCTAATTGTGAGTAATGAAACTAATAATCATTATATCAAAAAAATTCAACATGTTAGAAGAAGAGAGACTATTGCCATGACACCTATAAACTGCCATTTAATTTTAAAGTCGCTAGTTGATGGTTCTCACTTATCTTTTTCAAATGTTGATCAAATAAATAAAACAACTGTTCAAGATTTAATTTCTAATATTACCAATACCAAGTCTAAGCCAATTGTAGGCTCGAGTGGTCTTTCTATTCAATATGCTATCATGATGGGGCTAATTGAGGATGCCAAAGAAAATTATAAAGAAAAACCCATTAAATTTATTGTACCACCCAACTGTTATGGAGGTACTAATGACCAAGCTAGACGAGTTGCTGATTGCATAAAAAATGTTGAAATTGTTGATTTACCTGTAGATAGAAATAATGATATGGTTAAAAGCATAGATCTTATTTTAGATACTATTGCGTATGAGGATGCTATCCCATATATCATAGCTGAAATACCTACAAATCCAAGAGTAGAAGTGCCAGACTTACCAAGTTTAAAAACTGTTTTAGAAAAAAAACGGACTACAGCTTCTGGAACGATAGCCAATGATGCTGTCTTTATTTTAGATCAAACATTTTGTCCTAATGTTCATTTTTTTGGAGATGATGAGGTACTTTCCAATGTAAGAGCTATTTCTTATGCAAGTGGTTCTAAATTTCCTAGTGGAGGGCTTTGCACGGCTGGATACTGTGTTGGTAATGAAATGACAACTTTATTACTGTCTAAAATTGAGAAACATCTTTTATTGTGTGATAATGAAGCTACAGCAGAACAATATAAAATTTTAGCTAATCAATTACCATCGATGAATAATCGTATTGACAAAGCTTACGATAATACACGTGAATTTGTGAATTTTATCTCAAAAAATTTACCAGATGCAAAAATAAATTTTGTGACAGATGAGCTAGCTTTATTGTCATTTAAACCCTCTGTATTTTCTTTAGATCTTCCAACAAAAGGAGAGACAGATGAAGAGAGAGAAAAATATAAGAGAAAACTAAATCTTAGATTAATTAATCTAATGATTACCCAAATACCAAATGAAAGTAAATTTTGTGTGAGTTATGGACAACTTAGGGGCTGTTATTGGACTATCCCAGCTACATCAACTCAAGGAACTACTAAAGAAGGTGATAAAGACTACATCGTTCGCGTATCTGTATCTCCTAGTGTAAACCTTGCACTTCACAAAGAAGTTTTTTTAGAGTTTGTTGCAGAAATTTAACTTTAAGATTAGTCATAACTTTTTACTTGTTCATCATAAAATTTGGAGGCAGACTCAATTAGATTAGAAACTTCATCAGTTATATCGTCTTCTCTTTCTCCAGATAAATCCTCAAACCACTCTATTTCGTCGTCTTTTAAATTGATTAAAAAACGAGGGAATTCAGTGTGAAGAACAAAAATATCTTCAGGAAAATTACTGTTATCTGCTAATAAAAATTTAGGTAATTCCATGTTCTTTTGTTTTTATCAATTTTAAAGTTAAATAATTAAAGCGAAGATATAATAAAATAGATGCAGAAGATAATCCAGCCAACAAACCGATCCAAATTCCTACGCTGCCTAATATATTCTCTTTTCCTAGGAAATAGCTTACAGGAAAACCTATAATCCAATAAGAAACAAATGTAATTAGTGTAGGAATATTAACATCTTGTAATCCACGTAAAGCTCCTAAAACTACAACTTGTATACTATCACTAATTTGAAATATAGCAGCAATTAATAGTAGCTTCGCTGCAATATTTACAACCTCAATACTATCATTCAAATTTGAAACATCTGATAAATCTACATATATCTTGGGCAACTGAAATCTAAAAATCAAAAATAAAATTGCAAAAGCTACAGCTAAGATTACTGCAAATAGAAAAATTGAAAAAGCGATTCTTCGTAATTCTTTAAATTTTAATAATCCTTTCTGATTTCCAACTCTTATCATGGCGGCTACACCCAATCCCATGGCAACCATAAACGTCATTGAAGATAAATTTAAGGCTATCTGATTTGCTGCTTGAGGGTTTTTCCCTAACAAACCACTAAGCCAAATAGCTGCAGTAAAAATTACAATTTCAAAAAACATTTGCATGGCACTTGGAGCTCCTAAACTTGTAATTTTTTTGAGCATAGTACTTTCTAATACTAGAATTTTAATGTTCGTTACAAATCTCTTAGAACGTTCCTTATTTGCCAGTAAAAACCACAAATAAATAACCATAATAAAACGAGAAATTAGCGTGCCATAGGCAGCACCAATAATCCCATAAGCTGGTAATCCAAATTTTCCAAAAATAAAAATATAGTTGAGGATTATATTTACAATATTTGCAATGATTGTTGCGTACATAGGATATTTAGTCATGGATAAACCATCACTAAACTGTTTAAAAGCCTGAAAGATAATTAATGGAATCAGTGAAAAAGCAACTAAATCAAGGTATGGAATAGCAAGAGCCACTACTTCCTTTGGTTGATCTAAGAAATTACTATGCAATATTGATTTAGAAAAGTACAATAATAAAAACATACTAATTCCAATAATAGTACATAAAAATAAGCCATGTTTAAAAGTAGATTTTGCTTTTGAAAAATTATTTGAAGAATCTGCTTCAGCTATTAACGGTGTTATAGCGGTAGAAAAACCGATCCCTATAGACATAGCTACAAACATAAAACTATTACCTAATGAAACTGCTGCCAATTCAGCAGTTCCTAACTGGCCAACCATTATATTATCTACAAAACTCACAAAAGTATGACCAAGCATACCTAACATAACAGGTGATGCTAATTTCCAGTTGTAACTAAACTCTTTTGTGTATATACTTAGATTCATGTATCTAAAAATAAAGCCACGAAGATATTATAATAAATCTGGTAATAATTAACTAAATTGAAACAAATTTACTAGCTATAATCTATTACTTTTACATTATAAAAAAAACATATAAAATGACAAAAATCACACTTGGAGGTACACCAGTCACAACTATTGGAGAAATCCCTAAAAATGGAACAAAAGCACCTGATTTTCAACTAATAGCAACAGATCTATCGATTAAATCTTTGTCTGATTTTCATGGATCAACATTGCTTTTAAATATTTTTCCAAGTGTAGACACTGGAACCTGTGCTACCTCTGTAAGATCTTTTAATAAATCTGCATCAACAATAAAAAACACAAAAGTTTTGTGTATTTCTAGAGATTTACCTTTTGCCCAAAATCGTTTTTGCGGTGCTGAGGGCCTAGACAACGTTATTATGTTATCTGACTTTTCAAATGGTGATTTTGGAAAAACTTATGGTATCGAAATTCAAGATGGTCCAATGGCAAATTTACACTCTAGAGCAGTAATTATAATTAATCCAGATGGGAAAATATCCTACTCTGAGCAGGTACCTGAGATTGCGAATGAACCAGATTATGAAAAAGCATTAGCCGCCATTCAATAATTACAAAGTGAAAAATCCAAAAGATAATTTTATTATTGAACGCATCAGAAGCATTAAATTCTCATTTCGTGGTATATGGTTTTTAATCACTACAGAAAGCAGTATTCAGGTACAATTATTTATAGCTATCTTAGTTTCTTTCGCTGGGATTTATTTTCAAATTAACTCTACAGAGTGGATTTTACAAACTTTAGCGATTGGTTTAGTTCTCGTTGCTGAATCATTAAATACAGGTATAGAAAAACTTGCTGACTTTGTTCATCCAGAATATCATAAAAAAATTGGTTTTATTAAAGATGTATCTGCTGGCTCCTCGGGAATAGCAGCTATCATTTCTTTGATAATAGCTGGTATCATATACATCCCCAAAATTACTTTACTTTTCTAACTAAATACTTATATTTACTCTTTATATACTCATATTTTTAAATGGCTAGAAAGACAAAAAATGCTACAAGCACAAAACAATCAGGAACAAACCCTGTTGTGGCTTTTTTTAAAAATAGGCAAATTCAAACAGTAATAGGTTCTTTTTTGATATTGTTCTCTTTATTTCTTTTTGTTGCATTCATCTCCTTCTTTTTTCATTGGCAACAAGATCTAAGTATTATAAATGAATTTACAAACTCAAATGTCAAAGGAGCAAATTTACTTGGGAAAGTTGGAGCTACTCTAAGTAATTTATTTATATATGAAGGTGTTGGTATTGGTGCTTTTATAATTCCATACCTATTATTCCTATCAGGTCTATTTTGGTTGTTTAGGACGAAGCTATCAAAAGTAATTACATCATACAATTGGGGGTTATTATCTATGTTATGGATTTCTGTTACATTTGGTTTCTTTGAAACTTCATCTAATATTTTATCTGGTACAATTGGTTACGAGGTTAACGAATATCTTCAATTGTTTATTGGAAAAACTGGATTAGGTATTATTTTGTTTTTTTTACTGTCTGCATATATTACCTTTCGATTTAAAATTACTCCAGAAGTCATCTTGAAAAGAATTAAATCTAATAAGTCAGAAAATAATGATGATAACCATGATAATGTAACACCCAAAACTATAAAGGAAGAAACAACAGAAGAAATTGAAGTAAAATCTGAATTTGAATTATCCTTAGAAAATCTTAAGCCTACCATTCAAAACCATTCAAACGTAAAAAAAACAACTGATGTCTCTCCAATTGAAACTGAGGAGCCTACTCTATCCGTATCAAAAAAAGAAGACAAAACAGTAGACATAGATGTCACAGAAATTACCGAAGAAGAAAATGTTACTGAAAATTTATCAAAAAAGCTTGTTGAAGATTTTGGAGAATTTGATCCTACATTAGAACTAGCAAACTATAAGTTTCCAACTCTAAACTTACTAAAGCAGTACAACGAAAGTATTTCTGTTGATCCTGAGGAGCTTGAACAAAATAAAAATAAAATTGTAAATACTTTAAAAAATTACAAAATTGGTATAGCTCAGATTAAAGCCACCGTTGGACCTACAATAACATTGTACGAAATTGTTCCTGAAGCTGGTATTAGAATTTCAAAAATTAAAAATTTAGAGGATGATATTGCATTGTCATTATCGGCTCTTGGAATACGTATCATAGCCCCTATCCCTGGTAAAGGAACTATTGGTATAGAAGTGCCAAATAAAAAGTCTACAATAGTCTCAATGCATTCAGTAATAGCTTCTAAGAGATTTCAAGAATCAAAAATGGAGCTTCCTATTGCACTAGGAAAAACGATATCTAATGAAACCTTTGTAGTTGATTTGGCAAAAATGCCCCATTTATTGATGGCTGGTGCTACAGGGCAAGGAAAATCTGTTGGTCTAAATGCAGTACTTACATCCTTACTTTACAGAAAACACCCAGCTGAAGTAAAATTTGTTTTAGTAGATCCAAAAAAAGTTGAATTAACCTTATTTAATAAAATTGAACGTCATTACTTAGCAAAATTACCAGATACAGACGAAGCCATAATTACCGATACTACTAAAGTAGTTAACACCCTAAATTCTTTATGTATAGAAATGGATAATAGATATGATTTATTAAAATCTGCTATGGTTCGAAACATAAAAGAATACAATACAAAATTCAAAGCTCGAAAATTAAATCCCAATGAGGGACACCAATTCTTACCATATATTGTTTTAGTTATTGATGAATTTGCAGATTTAATAATGACCGCAGGTAAGGAAGTAGAAACTCCCATTGCAAGATTAGCTCAATTGGCAAGAGCCATTGGAATTCATTTAATAGTTGCTACACAAAGACCATCAGTTAATGTTATTACAGGCATTATAAAGGCAAATTTCCCTGCTAGGATTGCTTTTAGAGTTACCTCAAAAATTGACTCAAGAACAATCTTAGACGCTGGTGGAGCAGATCAATTAATTGGACGTGGTGATTTATTATATACGGCTGGAAACGAAATTGAAAGAATTCAATGTGCCTTTGTAGATACTCCAGAAGTTTCAAAAATTACCGATTTTATTGGATCTCAAAGAGCTTACCCAAATGCACATTTACTACCAGAATATATTGGTGAAGAAGGTGGCACAAGTCTTGATATAGATATTTCAGACAGAGATAAGTTGTTTAGAGAAGCTGCAGAGATTATTGTGATAGCACAACAAGGTTCTGCTTCCCTTTTACAAAGGAAATTAAAATTGGGGTACAATAGAGCTGGGCGCTTAATAGATCAATTAGAAGCTGCTGGTATTGTTGGCCACTTTGAGGGCAGCAAAGCTAGACAAGTATTAGTAACAGATTTAATTGCGCTAGATCATCTTTTAGAAAATGAAAAAAATGTATAAACTTAAAAAAGGATTATTAATTGTAGTTACAGCTTTTATTAGCATAGCTGTCCATTCTCAGCAAATTAATAACTCTAAGCAATTATTAGACGAAGTTTCCTCAAAAATGAAAGCTTATAAAAACATGCATTTAAATTTTAGCACCTCTTTAATAAATGAAGAAGCTGGGATTAATGAAAATGACGAATTACCAATAAAAGGAGAGATTTATCTTCAGGGAGATAAATATAACTTAAGTTACTTAGGTAATAATTTTATTTTTGATGGTGCTAAATTATACGTCATCAATCATGATGAAAAAGAAATTACCACAAATGATGAAGATTTTAGTGAGGATGAAGGATTTATATATCCCTCTAAACTACTTACATTTTATGAAGAAGGTTACGAACATAAATTAAGTAACATATCTACTATAAAAAATCGTAAAATACAATTCATAGAATTAACTCCTATTGATACAAATTCCGAAATAATTAAAGTTGTTTTAGGTATAGAGGTTGCATCAAAACATATTTATCAATTAGTTCAATTTGGAGAAAATGGTACAAAAACTATTTTAACTATCAACAAATTTAAAAGTGATCAAAACATTACTGATGAATTATTTAATTTTAATAGATTAAAATATGAAACATTAGATTACTTAATAGATTAGATGAAAATTTTAGATAAATACTTGCTAAAATCATTTTTAGTTCCATTTTTTGCAACATTTTTAATCATCCTTTTTGTTCTTGTTATGCAAGCGCTGTGGATGGCTTTTGATAGCATAGCAGGAAAAGGGATTGGACTATTTTTTATTTTCAAATTTCTTTACTACACTGCTTTAGTTGTCTCGTCACAAGCTCTTCCTATAGCTGTATTATTGTCATCAATAATGGCTCTAGGTAACTTATCAGAAAACTATGAATTTGCTGCTATAAAATCAGCAAATATCTCTTTAATGAGAATGATGAGACCTTTAATTATTCTAACGCTGCTAATCAGTATTTTAAATTTTCTATCTCTAAACTACGTATTTCCTTATGCTACTTTAAAACAGAAAAATTTAACAAATAATATTAAAAAGAAAACACCTGCATTAGCACTAATACCGGGAAGTTTTAATTCAGAAATACCAAATTATCAGATTAAGTTTGATGAAAAATATGGGGAAAATCAAAACTTGTTAAAAAAAGTTCTTATTTATGATTTATCATCAAAAAAAGGAAATAAAAAAATTATTACAGCTCAAAATGGAAAAATAATTAGTGAAGAAGGAAGTAAGTATATGACACTTGTTCTTTATGATGGTTTCTATCATGAAGAATTTATTCCTAAAAGAAGAAATGTTAACAATATGAATAAAATGCCAGCCTCAAATGCAACTTTTGAGGAATATTCATTTAATATTGATATTTCAAAATTTTCTGATGATGATTTAGAAGAGGAAAAATATACTAAGATTCAAAATATGCTGAGTTTAGCTCAGTTAAAAGATACTATTCCAACTATGAAAATATCTTATGATGAATATCTTACATCCAAATCTACCAGCATCTATTTAAAAGTAAATGCAAAAGAGCTCTATTCTCAAACAGACTCAATAGAAAATTATAAACTAGATACAGTTTTATTGAATAATTATGATTTAAAAGGAAAAATCAGTGTGTTAGATAGGGCTATAAGTAATGTAAAAACAACAAATAAAAATTTAACTACTGATACTAAAAGCATTCAGTGGAAAAGAAAAAAATTAAACTTATATGACATAGAATATCATAACAGAATAGCTTTTTCTCTCTCCTGTTTAATATTATTTTTTATTGGAGCACCTCTAGGATCTATCATAAGAAAAGGAGGTTTTGGTTTGCCCATGATTTTGGCTATAAGTATCTATGTAATCTATTTTTTCGCAAATACATTTGGTAGAAATTTGGCTGAAGAAAGTTCATTGTCGGCAATCGTAGGATCCTGGATATCTACTATTGTAATGGTTCCTTTTGCATTTTTCTTAACTAGAAGAGCTTCAAAGGGTATGGGGTTATTTAATATTGATGTATTTTTGTTCCCTATCACTAAATTTCTAAAAAAATCTAAATCTTCACAAGCTTAATTGGAATGACTATACAAAGTAAAATTAAATTGAATACCATAGAGGAAGCAATTCAAGATATTAAAGACGGTAAAGTTATCATTGTAGTTGATGATGAAAATAGAGAAAATGAAGGTGATTTTTTAGCAGCTGCTGAAAACGTTACTCCAGAAATGATTAATTTCATGGCTACACACGGGCGAGGTTTAATTTGTGCACCCTTAACTGAGAAGAGATGTAAGGAATTAGAATTAGGAATGATGGTTCACAATAACACCGATCCTATGGAGACAGCATTTACAGTATCTGTTGATTTGAGAGGTAATGGGGTTACTACTGGGATATCCGCTTCGGATAGAGCCAAGACTGTTAAAGCGCTCATAGATTCAAATACAAAGCCTTTTGAACTAGCTAGACCAGGTCATATATTTCCATTAAAAGCAAAAGAAGGTGGTGTTTTAAGAAGAACTGGTCATACTGAAGCAGCTATTGACTTTGCCAGGTTAGCTAATTTGAAACCAGCTGGTTTAATTGTAGAAATAATGAATGAAGACGGAACCATGGCTCGTCTTCCTCAACTTATAGATGTTGCTAAAAAATTCGATATTAAAATTGTTTCTATTGAAGATTTAGTTGCCTACAGAATGGAACATGACTCACTTATAGAGAAAAAAGAAGATTATACAATTAAAACAAGATTTGGAGATTTTAGATTAAGAGCTTATCAACAAACTACAAATAATCAAGTCCATATAGCACTTACAAAGGGTAGCTGGAATACCAATGAAGGGGTATTAACTAGAGTGAATTCTACATTAGTAAATAATGATATTTTGGGAACGCTAACCAATAATGCTGATAAGAAATTAGATCAAATGTTTCAGTCTATTAATGAACAAGGAAAAGGAGCTATTTTATTTATCAATCAACAAAATCAGTCCCAAAATCTATTAAATCGTTTACATATTCTTAAAGAAAACCAAGCTAATGGAGTTATGAAAGCTCCAGTAATGGCAATGGATAACAAAGATTTTGGAATTGGTGCGCAAATTTTACACGATTTAAAAATCAACAAAATTCAATTAATGACTAACTCTCAACAAACTAAACGAGTTGGAATGATAGGTTACGGATTGGAGATCATAGATTATGTAACATACTAATTTACAATTTAGTATTAGTTTGTATTTCTCTGGGGAGTTTATTTTTCTCAAACCATCTAGCAGAATGAGTTCCTTTTAAAATTATTTCAGAGTCATTTACCTCTAGCCAACTACCTTCTCGTAAACCTAAAACTGATGTATCATTATAAATATGATATTCTTTTATTCTTGTTTCACGGGTCTCCCCCATATGTGTAGATGATCTATCCGGATCTAAATAATGAGCATTGATATTAAAAGGAATTATTCCTAATGTTAAAAAACTTGGGGGATATACTATAGGCATATCGTTTGTATTCATCATAGTTATACCACAAATATTACTTCCAGCACTAGTGCCCAAATAAGGGGTACCATTATTTATAACATCAGAAAGAATTGAAAAGAGATTGTGTTTATGTAATTGATTCACTAATTCAAATGTATTACCTCCTCCTGTAAAAATTGCTTCAGCATTTTTTACAGCTATTGAAGAATTGCGAAATTCATGAATTCCTTTAACGTCTATTCCTATTTTATTAAAAACTTGAGCAGCTTGTTTAGTATATTCATTGAAAGAAATCCCACCAGGTCTAGCATAAGGTATAAATAACAAGGTGGATACTCCATTAAAAAAAGAGGTTAGGCTTGGTAATAAATATTCTAAATATGAACTACCGTGAATAGTTGATGTACTTGCAATAATAAGTTTTTTCATAAATCCAAAAATACATAATGCAATTGTTATTTAACAAAAAATTATTTAATTCTAAATGTGAATTAACCAATTGAATATTTAAATTGCAGTAATTAACCGATTAAATATTTGTGAGGAAATATCTAATATTAGTGTTGCTATTTAATTCATTACAACTTCTAGGTCAGAAAAAAATTTTCTTACATGGAATGTTGAGAGATTCTACTAGTTTATTAAAAAATGTTCATGTTGTTAACTTAAACACTGAAAAAGGAACATTTTCAAACGATTATGGACAATATCGAATAGTTGTTTCATTAGGAGACACGATAAGATTTTCGTCAGTAGAATATGAAACAGTCAAAAAAAAGATAACAGACAGAATTTATTTCAGTAAAAAACTAAATCTTGTTCTTGAAAATAAAAACTATGTCTTGAATGAGGTAGTTGTTAAAGAACACGATTTAACTGGTAATTTATCAATAGATCGAAAAAAAGTTCCTAAGGACACAATAGCCACTATGGGTAAGAATTTAAGTAATCTAATTGATGATATTTCTAAAAAATCCCAGAAAGGTATTTTAAATAAACCTAATATAAAAGATAGTAAGTTAGCTGAAGAAAGCAAGAGAAATACTGACCCAACAAAATCATTTAACGGTTTAGATTTAGGAAGTATTGTAGGAGGTTTAATAAGTCTAATTCCAAAAAATAAAAGCAAAAAGAAAAGTAAAAAGAAATCTATTCAATTGTTAAAGAACAGTATTTTATCAGACTTTGGTTATGACTTTTTTGACCAACTAAAAATTCCTGAAGATAAAATTTATACATTTTTATATTATTGCTCAAAATTTAATATTGAAGAGTTATACGAACAAGAAAGCAAGTTAAATCTTATTAAGTTTCTAGAGGATAAAAGCAACATTTTTTTGGAACAAGAAAAAGAAAAATAATTATTATATGAAAATACTAAACTGTATGTTGTATTTTTATAATAAATTGTATAGGTATGATTAAAAATTTGATAATTATATTCTTGCTGGTTAGTACCATTTCTTCAAAAGCACAACAAGATAATTTTTGGCTCTATGGAAAATTAAAAGATTCAAGTAATGTTGTTAAAAACGCAAACATTATTAACTTGAAAACTAAGAAAGGAACTTTTTCAAATGATTTTGGAGATTATAAAATAATTGTTTCTGTAGGTGACACTTTACAGTTTACCTCAGTTCAGCATAAAACTGTTTATCGTATTATAAATGATTTCGTTTATAGATCAGAGATTTTAGACGTTTTCTTGACAAATTCCACCTATGAATTGGATGAAGTTGTTTTAAAAACTAATGACTTAGATGGTTTTTTATCTTTAGATTTAAAAAAAACACCAGAAGATAAAAAAGCAGAAGCATTAAAAAAAACAATGGATTTTTCAAATGTAAATATGAAAGCCATTTACAATGGAGATTATATAGACCAGAGGGTTAGACCTCCAATGAACAATGTAGATCCTACAGCAATGTTTGCAGGTGCTGGAGGTGGCGTAAGTATTCCTGTTAAATTTTCAGAAAGATTATGGGCATTGAGAAGAGATTTAGATTTTAAAACAAATTTTCCAAAAAAATTATTAAGTGAATTTGGAGAGCCTTTTTTCGAAAATGATTTAGGCATACCACCCGAAAAATATTACAATTTTTTAGAGTATTGTAATCCACTAGATATTGAAGATTTGTATCGACAAAATAGAAAAATGGAAATGATTCTTATATTGAAAAGAGAAAGCATAACATATTTAAAAATTACTGAGAATAGCAAAGAATAATGCTTGCAAAATATTATGGTTTCATCTAAGAAAATAGTTTTTTTAATTATACTTCCCTTTCTAGCATTTAGTAGCCACAAATATTATTTAAGTCTAACTGACATAGAATATAATATTGAAAAAAATAGCTTAGAAATAATCATTAATTTATTTATGGATGATTTAGAGTATTCCGTTAACAAAGATTTTGAAATTGATTTAAAACTTTCAACCAAAGATGAATTAAAAAATGCTGATATCTATTTTAAAAATTATTTAAATAAAAATCTCACTTTCAAAATAGATAATAAGCAAATAAACTTTGACTACATTGGAAAAGAATATGAAGGTGATCTTGTTTATTTTTATCTAGAAATAGATAGCGTAAATAATCCCAATTCCTTGGAATTATCAAATAAATTACTTCTTAAGTATTTCAAAAAACAACAAAATGTTGTAAAACTGAAAAATGGAAACAACCGACAAAGTGAAATTTTAACTTATGAAACTAATAAAGCTTTGTTAAATTTTTAAAAAAAGCTCTAAACAAATACTCCTAATCATTACTTTCAACAAATTTTTTAAATCAAAATTATCTTTTATGAAGAAATTAGCTATCTCAGCTTTTAGTTTCCTATTTATTTCAATGTCTATTATTGGACAGGAAACACAAAAAAACACAAAAATAGGTCATACAGATCAAAATAAATTTAGACAATTAAAAGATGTACTACCTACCCCAAACAGTAGAAGAACTGCTTCAGGTGCACCAGGATATGAATACACACAACAAAAGGTTGATTATGTGATGAATATCAGAATTGACGAAAATACAAATCGTCTTTTTGGAGATGAATCTATTACTTATAAGAATAATTCTAAAGATTATTTAGAGTATTTATGGGTTCAATTAGATCAAAACATGAGAGCTCCAGACTCAAAAACTCCTTTAGCTAAGTCTGAGAGTTTAAGTTCATCTTTTGAAAGACCTGAGACCTTCACAAAAAATAATTTAAAAAAACCTTCAGATTTTGGTTTTAAAATCGAAGAAGTTAAAAATACTGATGGTAGTTCACTTTCATATATGATCAATAGAACTATGATGAGAATTAACTTACCAAAACCACTTGCACCTGGTAATTCTTTTCAATTTAAAATTAAATGGAATTACTTAATTAATAACTCCGTAAAAGATGGTGGTAGATCTGGATTTGAATTATTTCCTGATGGAAATAAGAACTTTACCATAGCTCAATTTTTTCCGAGATTAGCAGTGTATGACAATGTTGAAGGATGGCAAAATATGCAATTTTGGGGAAGAAGTGAATGGGCTTTGGAATTTGGAGATTATGATGTAAAAATAACTGTTCCTTCTGATCATATTATAGACGCTACTGGCGAATTACAAAATGAAAATAAGGTATTAACTAGAGAACAACGTAAACGTTTTGAAAAAGCAAGAACTTCATTCGATGAGCCAATTTTTATTGTGACTCAAGAGGAGGCTGAAAAAGCTGAAAAAGGAAATAGTAACAAAACAAAAACATGGCACTTTAATGCTAAAAATGTACGAGATTTTGCCTTTGCATCTTCGAGAAAATATATTTGGGATGCTATGGCTGTAAATATCAACGGTAAAACCGTTATGGCAATTTCATTATACCCAAAGGAAGGAAATCCTTTGTGGGAAGAGCATTCTACTAGAGTTGTTGCAAATACTTTAGAAGAATATTCTAAAATGACTTTTGATTATCCATACAGCAAAGCTATATCGGTTCATGCAGATAGACAAGGAATGGAATATCCAATGATATGTTTTAATTATGGTCGTCCAAATCCAGATGGCACCTATTCAGAGAGAACAAAAAGAGGAATGATTGGAGTGATTACGCATGAAGTAGGACACAATTTTTTTCCAATGATAGTAAATTCTGATGAACGCCAATGGACCTGGATGGATGAGGGAATTAATTCATTTGTTGAAATCTTAGCTGAACTAGATTATGATCCTAACTTCTATACAGGTAATCTACCAAAAGATATTGTAAGATACATGAGTATTGATCAAAATAACCTCTCACCTATTATGTCTCAGGGTGATTATGTGAAAAACTTTGGACCTAATGCCTACACTAAACCAGCTGCAGGTTTGTACATGCTTCGTCAAACTATCATGGGACCAGAGTTATTTGACTATGCCTTTAGAACATACTCACAAAGATGGATGTTCAAACATCCAAGTCCTGCTGATTTCTTCAGAACAATGGAAGATGCTTCTGCTATGGACTTAGACTGGTTTTGGAGAGGATGGTTCTTTACAACCGACTATAATGATATTGGCTTAAAAGATGTTAAAAAATATAATCTAACAGATCAACCTACACAGGAAGCAAAAGTTCTTGCTAAAAGGTACAACATGAATTTAGAGGATTACAAAGGTAAATTAGTATTTTTTGAAGAGGAAAAAGAAGGAGTTTCAGTAGAAGCCAAAAATGCATTAGATATAGGTGTCATTAAAGATTACATGGCATCGATGAACGAAGAGGAAAAAAATTCACTGAAAGAAGCTCCTAACTTCTTCTACGAAGTCACCTTTGAAAAACCAGGAGGATTAGTGATGCCAATTATAGTAGAGTTAGAATATGCAGATGGAACTAAAGAAAGACAAACTTTTCCTGCTCAGATTTGGAGGTATAATGATAAGGAAGTCTCTAAGGTATTTAGGACTACCCAGGAGATTAAAAAAATAACAATAGACCCAGATCTTGAAACAGCTGATATAGATACGTCTAATAATAGCTGGCCTAAAAAAGACAACTCAAAATTTGATAAATTCAAAAAATTCAAAATCAAAGGATAGAATTATTTAACACCCATTTTTTACTAATATAAAACACTAATTATGAAGAAAACTATTTCTTTTATCTTTTCAGTTCTGATTATCAGTGCAATTACAGTTGCACAGAATAGTGCTACAAAAACCCAAAAAGGACATACGAATCAGAATAAATTTCGACAATTAAAGGAAATGTTAGCTACACCTAATAGCCAACGTACTGCTTCCGGAGCACCAGGTAAAGATTATAGTCAGCAAAAAGTAGACTATGATATGAGTATAGTTCTAGATGATGACAATCAAAAAATTACAGGAAAAGAAACCATAACATATCACAATAATTCAGATGATACTTTAAAATATTTATGGGTTCAGTTAGATCAAAATGTTAGAGCTAAGGATTCCAAAACTCCAGACATCACTCCAAGTAGTAAAATTCCTGAAAAATTAAATAAACGATGGTATGACTCCATGTTTAGTGAACCTTTTGACGGTGGGTTTCATATTATGAGTGTACAAAATGTTGATGGCAGCAACTTATCGCACACCATCAACCAAACGATGATGCGAATCAATTTGCCTCAACCTTTGGCTTCAGGCGAAAAGTTTCAGTTCAAAATATCTTGGTGGTATAATATTAATAATCATAGAATCAACAGAGGAAGATCTGGATACGAACATTTTTCAGAAGATGGAAATAACAACTATGTTATTGCTCAATTCTATCCTAGATTGTGTGTGTATGATAATGTAGAAGGTTGGCAGAATGACCAGTTTTGGGGACGTAGTGAATTTGCTCTAGAATTTGGTGATTTTTCGGTAGACATTACTGTTCCAGCAGATCACGTGATGCAAGCTACTGGAATTCTTCAGAATGAGAAAGACGTTTTATCAAAAAAACAACAAAAGCGTCTTCAAGAGGCTAAAAATACATATGATAAGCCTGTTTTAATTCACACACAGCAAGAGGCTATTAATGCAGAAAAGAAACAATCACAAAAAACCAAAACCTGGAAATATTATGCTGAAAATGTACGTGACTATGCTTTTGCAACCAGCAGAAAATTTATTTGGGATGGAATGGCTGTAGACATCAATGGAAAAAAAGTAATGGCTTATTCGCTGTATTCAAAAGAAGCTAATCCTTTATATGGAGACCACTCTACCCTAGCTACAGTACAAACTTTAAAAACGTATTCTAAATACACATTTGATTATCCCTACCACAAAGCGGTTTCTGTTGACGGACAAATGGGAATGGAATATCCTCAAATGGCTTTTAATCCTGGAAGACCTGATTTACCAGATGGAGGTTATTCAGATCGTATGAAATACAGAATGATAAAAGTTACTATTCATGAAGTAGGACATAACTTTTT
>Ga0213868_10000251_pt1 | contig 50471 bp, 44 predicted proteins | sample PICome_9_FD_160087 | JGI IMG/M metagenome (GOLD analysis project Ga0213868, IMG submission 160087) | Coastal seawater microbial communities near Pivers Island, North Carolina, United States - PICO127 | ecosystem: Environmental > Aquatic > Marine > Coastal | place: USA: North Carolina...
TCCAACGCCTGTGCACGGTCCGCGTCAAAGGCACCACCGGCTTCCTCAAAGGCTTCGAAGGCATCCGCATCCATCACCTCTGACCACATGTAGCTGTAATAGCCGCTGGAATAGCCATCGCCCGAAAACACATGGGCGAATTGGGGCGTGGCATGGCGCATGCGGATCGCGTCGGGCATGCCGATTTCCGCCAGAACCTCGGCCTGTTTGGCCATTGGGTCGGCAGGTGCACCCCCATCGTGAAACGCCAGATCGACCAGGGCAGAGGCCACATATTCGACCGTCTGGAAACCCATGTCAAAGGTCGCAGCCCCCAGTACCTTTTCCAGCATTTCCTGAGGCATTGGCGCGCCGGTCTTGGCGTGGGTCGCGAATTCGCCCAGCACTTCGGGCACTTCCAGCCAGTGTTCATAAAGCTGGCTCGGCAGTTCCACAAAGTCACGTGCGACCGATGTGCCGCTGATGCTTTCGTAGGTCACGTTGGACAACATCTGGTGCAACGCATGGCCAAATTCATGAAACAGCGTGCGCGCATCATCATAGGACAAAAGCGCGGGATCGGATTTGGCAAAGTTGCACACGTTGATCACGACGGGCGACTGAACCTGCGGGAACTTGGCCTGTGCGCGCATGGCCGAACACCATGCACCAGATCGTTTGGACCCCCGGGCAAAGTAATCACCGATAAACACCGCCACATGCTGCCCCTTGCGCGTGACTTCCCAGGCGCGGCAGTCGGGGTGGTAAAGCGGCACATCAAGCGGTTTGAATTCAAGGCCGAACAGCCGGTTTGCACAGGCAAAAGAGGCCTCAATCATGCGGTCCAGCTGGAAATAGGGTTTGAGGGCGGCCTCATCCAGATCATGTTCGGCGGCGCGGCGTTTTTCAGCGTAATAGCGCCAGTCCCAAGGGGCCAGATCACCGTTCACGCCATCGGCATGCATCATCTGCGTCAGCACGGCTGCATCGGCATTGGCCTGCGCCTTGGCCGGTTCCCAGACCTGCATCAGCAGATCGCGGACAGCCTGGGGCGTCTTGGCCATTTCGGTTTCCAGCTTGAAGGCCGAGAAATTCTCATATCCCAGCAATTTGGCCCGTTCCTCGCGCAGGCTCAGGGTTTCTGCCGCGATGCCACGGTTGTCTGTCTTGCCACCATTCGCGCCGCGGGCCTCCCAGGCGCGGAATGCCTTTTCGCGCAGATCGCGGCGCGGGGAGAATTGCAAGAAAGGCACGATCAATGACCGCGACAGCGTGACAACGGGGCCAGCCGCCCCTTTTTCCTCACCTGCCGCACGGGCGGCACCGATCACAAAATCAGGCAGCCCTTGAAGATCATCCTCGGACAGTTCCATGAACCATTCGCGTTCATCCGCCAGCAGGTTCTGGGTGAATTCGGTTCCCAACACGGCAAGCCGCCCCTTGATCTCTTTCATCCGGGCCTCTTGGGCACCGGATAGGGCCGCACCGGCGCGCACGAACCCCCTGTGGGTCAGCATCAGCACACGCGCCTGTTCGTCGGTCAGCTTCAGCGTGTCGCGCTGATCCCAGACGGCGGCGACACGCGCAAACAGCGCCTTGTTGCCAGAGATTTCTGCGAAATGCGCGGCCAGTTTTGGCGAAAACGCGCGCTGCAGGTCTTCGCGTGCGGGGTTGCTGTCGGCACCTGCAACGGTGAAAAACACGCCCAATACTTTGTCCAGCGCCTTGCCCACTGCCTCCAGCGCTTCGACCGTATTGGCAAAGGTGGCAGGCTCCGGATTGGTTGCGATGGCGTCAATCTCGGCGTTATGGGCGGCAAGCGCGTGATCCATTGCGGGGGCAAAATCTTCGTCTTTGACCTGATCAAAAGGGGCCAATCCGAAGGGGGTATTCCAGTCTGGGAGCAGTGGATTTGTCATAGGTATTCTCCTTTGCCCTTACAGCTAAGGGCGGCATGTCCGCGATACAATCGTACCCGGTAATAATCAGATCAATCAGGCGGTCCCACAGGTCGGACAATCGGCCCGGCGCTGCAATTGGATCGTGCGGCTTTCGCCATAAAGCGCATCATAAATCAGCATCTGTCCCCGCGCCGCCGTACCGGCCCCGGTAAGCACCTTGATCGCCTCAACCGCCATCATGGAGCCGATGACACCCGGCAGCGGGCCGATCACACCGGCATCAGCGCAACTGGGGGCCAGATGTGCTGCGGGTGCCTGGGCAAAGATACATTGGTAACAGGGCGCTCCTGAGGCCGGATCAAAGACCGACATCTGCCCTTCCCACTGGCTCAGCGCACCGGAAATCAGCGGCACCTTGGCCGCTACACAGGCGGCATTGACCAGATAGCGGGTGTCGAAGTTATCGGTGCCGTCCAGCACCAGATCATACTCCGCGATCAGCTCTGCGGCGATGTCATCGGTCAGTCTGCGGTGGTAGGGACGGACAGTGACGAAAGGGTTTTGCGCCTGCATCTGGGCCTGGGCCGAAAACACTTTGGGCATGCCGATGTTGGCATCGGGATGGATGATCTGGCGTTGCAGATTGGCGTTTTCCACCAGATCATCGTCAATCACACCGATCGTGCCGACCCCTGCCGCAGCCAGATATTGCAGCACAGGTGCCCCCAGGCCACCGGCCCCCACGACCAGAACCTTGGCGTTTTTCAGTGCCTTTTGTCCGACCCCGCCGACCTCTCGCAATACGATGTGGCGGGCGTAGCGGTTCAATTCAGTCTCGGAAAAGGCGGCGGGTCTGGACATAGGTGTTTCGGACGGGACCCCTGCCGCCTTGGCCCGAAGGGTGCGGATGACCCAGCGGTAGCCCCAGAAGATCAGCACAAAGCCGCCCAGGATCAGCCAAAGCGCCGCGCTGCCCCCCGTGGCCACACGCAGCGGGTTGGTGACCGGAAATACCACCTGAATGCCCAGAACCGCGACATAGAGCAGCCCCAGGAATGCGCTGCGTACCTCGCGGCTGGCCCCCATACGGCCACCGCCAAACCAGATGGCCGCCGCCAACAGCAATACCAATACCATTATTCTACCCCGGTTGATCCAAATCCGCCGCCCGCGCGCTGGGTGCTTCCCAGGGCGGCGACTGTGGCAAAGGTAGCCTGCACCACCGGGGCTGCCACCATTTGTGCGATACGCATGCCATGGGTGATCTCAAACGGGTCCGCCCCCAGGTTCAGGACGATCACGCCCACGACCCCGCGATAGTCGCTGTCGATGGTGCCCGGAGCGTTCGGCAACGTCAGACCCTGTTTCAACGCCAGACCGGAACGGGGACGGATCTGCACCTCGAACCCTTGTGGAATTTCCATGTGCAGGCCGGTCGATATCAGGGCGCGCCCCATGGGCGGCAAGACCACAGCGCCCTGGGGCAGGTTTGCCCGCAGGTCTGCACCGGCGGCACCTGTCGTCTCATATGCTGGCAGGCCAAGCGTTTGATCAGCCCCCTGCGCCCATGTGCATTTGATCTCAACCACGGCTCAGCCCAGCGCCTCGGCGATGCGGGCGGCCAGTTTTTGCGCCACCTGTGTCTTGCCCATGCGCGGCCAGCCTTCGGCACCGGCATCAGAGATCAGCGTGACCGCATTTTCACTGCCTCCCATGATCCCCGTCTCGGGCGAGACATCATTGGCCACGATCCAGTCACATCCCTTGCGGGCCCGTTTGGCGGTCGCGTTTTCGATGACATCATTGGTTTCTGCGGCAAAGCCCACCACCAATGGCGGGCGGCCCTTTTTCATCTGGCTGACGAATTTGAGGATGTCGGGGTTTTCGGCAAAGGTAAGGGTGGGCAATCCGTCCTTGGATTTCTTGAGCTTGCGGTCGCGGGCCCCCTCAACGCGCCAGTCGGCCACGGCGGCGGCAAATACGCCGGCATCGACCGGCAGGCTGGCCTCTACCGCTTCCAGCATCTGCTGGGCGGTCTGCACGCGGATCACCCTGACCCCGTCGGGGGGCGGCACATCGGCTGGCCCCGTGACAAAGATCACTTCTGCGCCCAAGGCGGCCAAAGCGCGGGCAATCGCGGTGCCCTGCGCGCCTGAGGACCGGTTTGCGATATAGCGCACCGGATCAATCGGTTCATGGGTCGGACCAGAGGTGACCAGGATCCGTTTGCCGCTCAGCGGGCCCTCAGACAGATTCGCCTCGATCGCCGTGACAATCTCAAGCGGTTCGGACATGCGGCCGGGTCCGTATTCACCGCAGGCCATATCGCCCTCATTAGGGCCAATGACCGTGATGCCATCGGCGCGCAGCGTGTCTAGATTGCGCTGAGTTGCGGCATGTTCCCACATGCGGACATTCATTGCGGGCGCTATCAGCACCGGCGTGTCCGTCGCCAGCAACAGGGTTGATGCCAGATCGTTGGCATGCCCCTGCGCCATCTTGGCCATCAAATCTGCGGTAGCGGGCGCAACAACGATCAGGTCGGCCACACGGCTTAGCTGGATATGGCCCATCTCGGCCTCATCACCGAGGTCAAACAGATCGCGGAACAGTTTTTTGCCAGCCAGCGCGGTCACGGACAACGGGGTGACGAATTCTTCACCGGCGCGGGTCAGGACCGGCGTTACATCTGCACCGCGTTCGCGCAGCCGCCGGATCAGGTCAAGCGATTTGAACGCAGCTATCCCACCGCCGATGATCAGCAGAATGTGTTTCCCTGCCAGCATGCTCCGCCCTTCCTTGGCCCGTCAATTCAACCAGACCATAGGACGCAAGCCAAGGGCATGCCAGCCCTGACGCGAAGCGATCAGTTCAGGAAGTGGAAAACTTCGCGGGACTGACCCTCAAGCGATTTACGCATCTTCATGAAAGCGGCAGCTTCCAATTGGCGTACACGCTCCTTTGACAGCTTCAACTCTTCACCAAGGCTTTCCAATGTGCGCGGCTCTTCGCGCAGCTTGCGTTCGCGCACGATGAACTGCTCACGATCGTTCAATTCTCTCATCGCGGCCAACAGCCAAGCGCGCAGCTGTTCTGTATCATGGCTGTCCTCGACACGCTCGGCGGCCTGCGCACTGTCATCAACCAATGCGTCAATCCACTCTCTGCCTTCGTCTTCGGCCGATTGGGTCGCGTTCAGCGAATAGTCAGAGCCGGACAAGCGGCCTTCCATCATCTCTACATCATGCAAAGGCACACCAATCTCAGTAGAGATCATCTGACGCAGCTGGTATTTGTCCAGCGTTTCGCCCGCTGCTGCCGCCTCGCGCTCAAGCCGGGCCTGAACACGGCGCATGTTGAAAAACAAAGATTTCTGCGAAGATGTCGAACCGGTCCGCACCATGGACCAGTTGCGCATGACATGGTCCTGAATGCTGGCCTTGATCCACCACACCGCATAGGTCGAAAACCGCACCCCGCGATCGGGATCAAACTTGTCCGCCGCCTTCATCAGGCCCAGACCCGCTTCCTGGATCAGGTCGTTCATCGGCGCGCCGTAGCGCTTGAATTTGCCCGCCATGGAAATCGCCAGCCGCATATAGGCGGTGATCAAACGGTGCAGGGCTGCCTCGTCGCGCTGATCGCGCCAGGCATAGGCCAGCTTCAGCTCTGTGTCCGCGTCCAGCAGTTCTGCTTTCATCGCGGTACGGGTCAGTGAGAATTCGCGTGCCGTTTGCAGTGTCATCTTCGATTTTCCCTGATCTTGGTCGCACGCCTTGTGACGTGCTGTTGGTTCCTTTACGCACTCACCACTGGTTTGGTTCCCGAAAAAAGTGAAAGAAATGTTTCCACAATCAACTTTTGTTTTAGGGGGGGCTGCCTCTGGCAAGTCCCAATGGGCAGAGGAATTTGTCAAATCTTGCGGTTTGCCAATGGTTTACCTTGCCACGGGGCAGGTCTTTGATGCTGAGGTCGCGGCCCGGGTCGAGGTTCATAAAAAGCGCAGGGATGAACGCTGGCACACAGTTGAGGTTCCTTTGGACCTTGGTCCGGCATTGGCCGATATCCCGTCTGATCATATCGTGCTGATTGATTGCGCGACCATGTGGCTGACCAATCAAATGATGGAAAACGCGGATCTTGCCGCCGCGCAATTGGATCTGGTCGCCGCCTTGCGCGGCTGTGTGGCACCTTGGGTCATCGTCTCAAACGAAGTGGGACAGGGCATCGTCCCTGACAACGCCCTGTCACGGCAGTTTCGCGAAGCACAAGGCAGGCTGAACATTGCACTGGCAGCCCATGCAGAGCTGGCCGTGCAGGTGATCGCCGGGTTGCCACAGGTTTTGAAAGGACAGCTGCCATGACCGTCTGGCATTGGGTCCGCCACGGGCCAACCCATGAAAAGACCTTTGTTGGATGGCGCGACGTGCCCGCCGATCTGTCTGACACGGCACAGATCGAGCGGCTTCACCGGCATCTTCCCCTCGATGCGATGATGATCTCTTCCGATCTGATCCGCTGCGTGGCGACGGCAGATGTCTTGGGCATCCCCAGCCGCCAACGCCTGCCCCATCACGCCGACCTGCGAGAGTTACATTTCGGCGTCTGGGACGGCATGCATTTTACCGAAGTCAGCAAACGCGATCCAGAGCTGTCGCGCGCTTATTGGGAAAAGCCGGGCGATGTGGTGGCACCGGGCGGCGAAAGCTGGAACCAGGCCTCTGCCCGTGTCAGCCGCGTGGTCGATGCGATGAACGCCGCGCATCCGGCGGCGCATATCATCGCCGTGGCCCATTTCGGTGTGATTTTGACACAGGTGCAGCGCGCGCTTGGCGTCACGCCCTATCAGGCGATGGCGCATAAGATCGACAATCTGTCCGTCACGACCCTGCGCCATGACGCTGGCAATTGGCACGCCGAAGCAATCAATCACCTACCGTGATGACGGGAGGCACATAATAGCGTTTGCCGGGGCGCTATGTGGCCGCATAGATTAATCGTCATGACTTATGACCTTTACATCGGCGATCGTACCTTCTCCAGCTGGTCCTTGCGGGGCTGGCTGATGTTGGAGAAATTCAACCTGCCCTATCGGACCCATATGGTTGGTCTGTACAGCGGCACAATGGCTGCCGAGCTGGCACCACTTGCCCCCGCCAAACTGGTGCCTGCGATGCGCACGCCAGAGGGGACAGTCGTCGGCGAGACCCTTGCCATGGCAGAGACATTGGCAGAGCGGCACCCCGAGGCGGGCCTTTGGCCCGCAGACCCCGCAGCACGCGCCACCGCACGGTGGCTGTCAGCGGCGATGTGTTCGGGTTTTTCAGCCCTGCGCGGGGCCTGTCCCATGCAGTTGCAGCATGTGAACGTAGGATTTGTGCCCAGCGCCGAGGTTCTGGCAGATCTGGCCCGGATCGAAGAGCTGTGGGTCCATGCCCGAAGCTTGCGCCAGACAGAAGGGCCCTGGCTCTTTGGCGGTTACAGCCTTGCGGATGTCTTCTATGCCCCGGTGGCGGCGCGCATTTTGGGCTATGACTTGCCCGTCTCCGATGCGGCGCGCGCCTATTGCATGACCACTGTTGAGGATGCCGCCTTCAAGGCTTGGCGGGCAGAGGGGCTGAAAGTGACCTATGACCCCTTTCCCTATGATCTGGGCATGCCGACGCGGCCCTGGCCCTAAGGTGCAGCCGATACTTTGGCTGCCGTTAATCATTCCTAAAGACACCCTGCCTACCCATTAACCATTCACATGGGAGAGTGGCGTGGTTTCACGGGCCTATACAGTCGCGTTTCAGGGGGTGGAGGCCCGCATCGTCGAGGTGCAATGTGCGGTCACCGCCGGTCTGCCGGCCTTTTCCATCGTAGGCCTGCCGGACAAGGCCGTGTCAGAGGCCCGCGACCGCGTGCGCACGGCCCTGACCTCTATGGCGATTGCGCTGCCGTCCAAACGCATCACCGTCAACCTAAGCCCTGCGGATCTGCCAAAGGAGGGCAGTCATTTCGATCTGCCCATTGCCTTTGCCCTGCTGGCCGCACTGGACATCCTGCCGGCGGATGTGACCGAAACCGTCGTGGCATTGGGAGAGCTGTCCCTGGACGGCACGCTGGTGCCCGTGGTGGGTGCCTTGCCCGCCGCGATGGCCGCGGCGGAACACAACCGCAGCCTGCTTTGCCCGCTTGGATCCGGGGCCGAAGCCGCCTGGGTCGGTCAGGCCGAGGTGATCGCGGCTGCCACACTGGGCGATGTGGTGCGGCACTATACCGGGCAGAATACGCTGAGCCCGGCTGAGCCGGGCGAAGTCAGCCTTGGCCCTCAGGGGCGCGACCTGCGCGAGGTCAAGGGGCAGGAACGTGCCAAACGCGCCCTGGAAATTGCGGCAGCGGGTCGGCATCACCTTATGCTGGTCGGCACGCCGGGCTCTGGCAAAAGCATGCTTGCGGCGCGGCTGCCCTCTATCCTGCCGCCCCTGTCGGCGGCCGAGGCACTGGACACATCCATGATCCATTCGCTGGCCGGTCTGCTGGACGAAGGGGGCATTTCCCGCGCGCGACCCTTTCGCGAACCCCATCACACCGCGTAGATGGCTGCGATTATCGGGGGGGGACGGCAGGCAAAACCGGGCGAGGTCAGCCTGGCCCATAACGGCGTTTTGTTCATGGACGAATTTCCCGAATTTCCCCGCATGGTTCTGGAAACCCTCAGGCAACCGATTGAAACCGGCGAAGTGATGATCGCAAGGGCCAATGCCCATGTGAAATATCCCTGCAAGTTCATGCTGGTCGCGGCGGCCAATCCCTGTAAATGCGGCTATCTTTCCGATCCCGCCCGCGCCTGCGCCCGGGTCCCCCAATGCGGCGATGACTACATGGGCCGGATATCAGGCCCGCTGATGGACCGCTTTGATCTGCGGGTGGATGTCCCACCGGTTGCCTTTACCGATCTTGACCTGCCGGCCAGCGGGCCAAGCTCTGCCGAAGTCGCGGCCCGTGTTGCCGCTGCCCGCGAGGTGCAGCGCCAACGCTTTTCAGGCAAGACAGGCCTGCGCGTCAATGCGGATGCCGAAGGGGATATGCTGGAACAGATCGCAAGCCCCGATGCAGAGGCCCGTGCCCTGCTGATGCGCGTGGCCGAAAGGTTTCACCTGTCGGCGCGGGGCTATCACCGGGTCATGCGGGTGGCGCGCACGATTGCGGATCTGGACGGGGCCGAAACCGTGGCCAAGCCCCATATCGCAGAGGCGGTCAGTTTCCGCCTGCCTGCGGCAATTGTTGCCTGATCCAATCGGCCAGATCATCCAATGTCTGGCGCGCCTCGGGCAGGATATTGTGAAAGATCGGCCAGGCATGCGGCAGGTCCCGCTGCTCAATATAGGTCACGGCAACCTTGGAGGCCTGCATCAGGGCCGTCATGCGACGGGCGTCATCACGCAGGATTTCTGTGTCCCCGGCAGTGATCCAGACGGGTGGTGCCCCCGCAAAATTTGCAAAAAGGGGGCTCGCGCGGGGATCGTCCGCTGCATGCCCCTGCAAATACATCTCTGCCATTTGCGCGGCACGATCTGCGGGCAGCACCGCCTCGACCTCGGAGTTATACCGAAAACTGTCGCCGGAATAGGAAAGATCCGTCAACGGCGAAAAACAAAAGACCGCGCCGGGCAAATCCGCCTGATCCGCCAGAAGCTGCCCCAATAGCGCCAGGGCCAGGGCACCGCCTGCACTGTCCCCGCCGATCACGATTTGCCTTGCGGGGACGCCGCTGGCGCATAGACCGTCAAAGGCCACGCGCACATCGTCAAAGGCTGCGGGAAAGGGCGCTTCGGGGGCCCGGCGATAGCGCGGCATGACCACCCGAGCGGCCAGACGTTTGCCCAATGCAGCCGCCATCGCCGCATGGGTGCGCGGACTGCCAAAGATAAAACCACCGCCATGGATATAGAAAATCACCGCAGTGCTGCTCAACTCTTCGGGAACGACCTCAAGCACATCGGCGCGCCGCCCGTCATGTTCCAGAACCTGCCATTGCATCTGGGTGCCGCGCGGGGCGTGAAAAAACATCCGCGCGCTCCACTCCAGTCGGCGGCGCAGGCCCTGGGCGTCCGCCATCCGCCGCAGGGTTGGTTTTTCGACATGCCGCAGCCAAAAGTTGAGAAGTCGAGCCCTAAAGCTCACGCGCGGCGCGCCTCGATCGCCTCCCAGATTTTGGCTGCGATATTCACGCCGTCAAACCGCTCCAGCTCCTGGATACCGGTGGGTGAGGTCAGGTTGATCTCGGTCAGGTAATCGCCAATCACGTCAATGCCGACAAAAACCTGTCCCTTTTCCTTCAAAAGCGGACCGATGGTGGCGCAAATCTCCAGATCACGCTCCGTCAGGCCGATCTTTTCGGGCCTGCCACCGACATGCATGTTGGAACGGGTCTCGCCTTCGGCCGGAACCCGGTTGATCGCGCCCACAGCCTCACCTTCAACAAGAATGACGCGTTTGTCGCCCTTTGACACAGCCGGCAGGAATTTCTGTACGATCAACGGCTCGCGCGAAAAGCTGCTGAACAGCTCATGGAGCGAGCCAAGGTTGCGGTCCTCAACGGTCAGACGGAACACGCCCGCACCGCCGTTGCCATACAAGGGCTTGAGGATCACATCACCATGTTTCGCCTTGAACGCCTTGATGGTGTCCAGATCACGGGCAATTGTTGTCGGTGGCGTCAGTTCGGGAAAATTCAGAACCAAGAGTTTTTCGGGGTAATTGCGCACCCAGAACGGATCATTGACAACCAGCGTCGTTGCCTTGATCCGGTCCAGCAGATGTGTCGTCGTGATATAATGCATGTCAAAGGGCGGATCCTGCCGCAGCCAGACAACGTCAAAATCGGCAAGGTCCACTTCCCGTTCGGGTCCCATCTGCGCATGTTCACCCTGCACCCTTTGTACGGTAAAATCCTGCCCGCGTGCGGTAATGCGCCCTTCTTGGTAGGCTAATTTGTCAGGGGAATAGAAGAACAGCGAATGCCCCCGCGCCTGTGCTTCTTCGGCTAGGCGAAAGCTGCTGTCCGCGTTGATGTTCACATCCCCGATTGGGTCCATCTGAAAGGCGATTTTCATGGGTATATCCTTGCTGCTTACCCTTTAAATGGCCCAGCAGGATACAAGGTGCAATGGGTCAGCCCTGTCCAAACGCGTTTTCGATGATCTGCATGTCACCCGAACCATCCACCAAAGCCACGTCAAACCGAACGTGTGTCAGGCTACCGCCCGGCTCTGTGCCCAAAAACTCTTCGGCGGCGGCATAGATACGGCGCATCTGCCTGATCGTCAGGCTTTCGGCGGCGCGGGCCAAATTGCGGCTTTGCTTCACCTCAACAAAGACCAGTCCCGTGCCATCGCGGACAATCAGATCGATTTCGCCGCCCTTGCCACGCCAGCGACGTCGCGCAACTGCAAATCCCCGGCGCTCATAATCCTGTGCGATGCGGTGTTCGGCGGCAAGTCCCGCCTGAAATGCCATTGCGCCACGGTGATGCCTGATCCGGGTTCCGGTCATATTTCATCCAACTCAATTTTCATTCGATGCCATTATTTATGATCCGTTTCACGTATCATCCGGTTCATTGTCCGGCTTACCAAGCGCCAATGCCGCCTGATAAATCTGGCGGCGCGGCAACCCATGCGCCTGGGCAACCATATCTGCAGCATCACGCACCGACATACCGGTCAAAGCCCGACGCAGGTCCGACTCTATGTCAGTTTGATTAACAGTTTCTGAATGTCCCCGGTCCACCAGCACGACAACCTCGCCTTTCGGGGCGGCTGTGGCGTAGCCTTGTGCAAGATCGGCCAGGGTTCCGCGCCGGATCTCTTCAAATTTCTTTGTCAGTTCTCGGCATACAGCGGCTTTGCGATCTGCCCCCAATGCCGTTGCCGCATCGCGCAGCATGGCACCCAACCGTTTGGGCGATTCGTAAAAAGCCAACGTGCCGGGAATATCGCGCAGTTTTTCCAGTGCCGTCAGCCGGGCGGCTTTGGAATTGGGCAAGAAGCCAGCAAAAAAGAAGGCATCCGTCGGCAAGCCCCCCAGCGCCAATGCGGTCAGCACCGCAGAGGGCCCTGGCGCGCAGGTCATGGTAATCCCGCCTTCTGCCCCCGCGCGGGCCAACTCAAACCCCGGATCCGCAATCAGGGGCATCCCCGCCTCAGAGGCATAGGCCACGGATTTACCCTCACGCACCGCCTCGACCAGGCGGGTTTGAACACCGGTGCCGCTATGGTCGTGCAGCGCCAAGATCCGACGGTCCCCAAGCGGCACCCCGTGAATGTCCATCAGTTTGCGCAGACTGCGCGTGTCCTCGGCCGCCAGCACATCGGCAGAGGCCAGCACATCAAGCGCGCGCAGCGTGATGTCCCGCGCAGTTCCAATCGGCACGCCGACAAAGTACAATCCTGCCGTCAAGGGCACCTTTTGATAATTCATGCTGGACCCGCCTTTTGCACCCTCTATGATCACGCCCGAGACATGCGGTGTGATGCCACCGTTCTGACCTTTGTGGGAGTGAGTTCAAGATGATTGCCTTTTTCGATGCCAGCCGCAAGAAGATGCGGCTTTTCCTGCTGCCTTTGTTTGCGATACTTTTGGCCGCCTGCGACCCCGCAGCTATGGGAAGCATCGCAAATTCCGGTGGACCGAAAATCGACACAGCAGCACCGGTTCCCGTGGCCCTGCTCATTCCTCGCGGCGGCTCGGGAGGTGATAATCTTTTGGCGGATAACCTTGAAAATGCTGCGCGTCTGGCGATGCGTGATCTGGACGGCGTCCAGATTGACCTGCGCGTCTATGGCACGGCAGGCAATGCCACCACCGCCGCCAGCATGGCCGCACAGGCCGTCAGCGAAGGGGCCAAGATCATCATCGGGCCAGTCTACGGCGAGGCGGCAAATGCAGCCGGCGTTGCCGTGGCGGCCAAGGGTGTGAATGTCTTGTCCTTCTCCAACAACGCCACCATCGCCGGGGGCAATGTCTTTGTGCTTGGACCAACCTTTGCGAATACGGCCAATCGTATGGTGGGATATGCCAAACGGACCGGTAAGGACCGGATCGTCATCCTGCATGGGCAGGATGTTGCCGGCCAATTGGGCCGCAATGCCATCCAACAGGCGATCTCGGCCAATGGTGCCACGCTTGCGGGCACTGTCGATTACGCCCTGAGCCAGGATTCGGTCGTGGCCGCTGTCCCCAAGGTAAAGGCCACGATTGACAGCACCGGTGCCAACGCGCTTTTCCTGACAACATCGTCCTCCTCTGCCTTGCCGTTGTTTGCACAGCTTTTGCCAGAGGCGGGTGTGCAGGCAGGGTCGGTGCAATATATCGGCCTGACCCGCTGGGACATTCCCCCGCAAACGCTTGAGCTGCCCGGCGTGCAGGGTGGCATCTTTGCCCTGCCCGACCCAGGCGCATCAGAGGCTTTCAAACAGAAATATGCTGCGGCATACGGCGAGAGCCCGCATCCTTTGGCCAGTCTGGCCTTTGACGGGATTGCGGCTGTCGGGGCCCTGGCCAAGACGGGGAAATCTGATGCATTGACCGGCGCCTCCCTGACCCAAGGCGCAGGTTTTCGTGGGGCCACCGGCATCTTCCGTCTGCGCAGCGATGGCACTAATGAACGCGGCCTTGCCGTGGCAACCGTGCGCGACAAGGGCGTTGTCATGATCGAAGGGGCACCACAGTCCTTTGGCGGCGCTGGGTTCTGATTTGACCCAAGACATGCCAGTTGCATCCCCTTTGGGCGCACAGATCCCCCAAGATCTGATCTGTGCGCCCGAGCTGATTTTTGATCCCTCCAGCGTCGCAACGGAAATTGCCGCAGCCTGTGCCGAACTCCCACTCGCTAAGCAGCGCGCGGCCGCCGTAAAAATCCTCAATACCGCGCAGAAACGTGGCCGCGAACAGATCGCGCAGGCCTTTGCCGCATCACCTTTTGACGCACGTGGCATGACGCGCGCCTATACCTATCTGACGGATCAGCTGGTCCTAGCCACGCTGCGGTTTTCAGTAGATGTGCTGCATCCCAAACCCAACCCGACAGAAAGCGAAAAACTGTCTGTGATCGCGGTTGGGGGCTATGGCCGGGGTGAAATGGCCCCGTTTTCCGATGTCGATCTGCTGTTCCTGATCCCCTACAAGGCGACCGGCTGGACCGAAAGCGTTGTGGAAAGCATGCTTTATATGCTGTGGGACATGAAACTGAAGGTCGGCCATTCGACCCGCACGATCAAGGATTGCATCCGCCTGGGAGCCGAGGATTTCACGATCCAGACGGCCCTGCTGGAGCACCGTTTTGTCGCCGGTGATCACAAGCTGGCGGTCAAGCTGCGCAAAGACCTGAACCGGGATCTGTTTTCCGGCACCGGCACCGATTTCATCGAAGCAAAGCTGGAAGAGCGGGACCGGCGGCACGAAAAGCAAGGTCAGCGCTATGTGGTTGAACCCAATGTGAAAGAAGGCAAAGGCGGTCTGCGTGACCTGCATTCGCTGTTCTGGATCGCGAAATATATCTACAAGGTCGACAAAGTTTCAGATCTGGTAGGCAAAGGCGTCTTTCGGGCTGAAGAGTACGACACTTTTCAGGCGGCAGAGGATTTTCTCTGGGCCGTGCGGGGGCACCTGCATCTGCTGACAGGGCGCGCGACAGAGCAGTTGACCTTCGACATGCAGGCACAGGTCGCCAATGCAATGGGATACGAGGACAACGGCGGCAGGCGCGGTGTCGAAATCTTTATGCAGGCGTTCTTTCGCCATGCCACAACGGTGGGCGACCTGACCCGCATTTTCCTCAGCAGTCTCGAAGCACTTCATGTGAAGGCGGAGCCATTGCTGGAACGCATCTTTCGCCGCAAGCGCAAGGTCAAAGACGGTTACGAGGTGGTGCACAACAGGCTTTCCGTGCAGGATGAAGCCAGTTTTCTGGCAAACAAGCTGAACCTGCTGCGCATCTTCGAAGAGGCGCTGCGCACGGGCATGTTGATCCATCCCGATGCGATGCGGCTGATCAAGGCCAATCTGAAATTGATCGACGACCAGATGCGCACCGACCCCGAGGCACAGCGCATTTTCTATGACCTTCTGCTGAAACATGGCAACCCGGAACGGGCCCTGCGGCGGATGAACGAACTGGGGGTGCTTGCCGCCTTTATCCCCGAGTTTGAACCGATCGTGGCCATGATGCAGTTCAACATGTACCACAGCTATACGGTGGATGAACATATCATCCAGACCATCGCCAACCTTGCGATGATCGAGAAAAATGAACTGCAAGAAGAACTGCCTGTCGCCTCATCGATCCTTGAACGCGGTGTGAACCGCAAGGTTCTGTATACGGCGCTTTTGTTGCATGACATCGGCAAGGGGCAGCCGGAGGATCATTCTATCCTTGGTGCGCGGATCGTGCGCAAGGTGGCCCCGCGCCTGGGGCTCAAGCAGGACGAAGTCGATACGGTAGAATGGCTGGTGCGGTATCACCTTTTGATGTCCGATATGGCACAGAAACGCGACATCGCCGATCCACGCACCGTTCGTGATTTCGCCAAGGCCGTGCAGACCGTCAAGCGGCTGGATCTGCTCTGTGTACTGACGGTCTGTGACATACGTGGCGTGGGCCCGAACACCTGGAACAACTGGAAGGCCGTGCTGATCCGCGCTCTTTACCGCCAGACAGAACGCGCGCTTGAAACCGGTCTCGAAGACCTGAACCGCGAGAACCGCGGGGCTGAGGCAAAGAAAGCGCTGCGCGACGCCCTTGCGGAATGGCCACGCAAGGATCTGCAGATTGAGACTGCGCGCCATTATGACCCCTATTGGCAGGGCCTGCATGTCACGGCCCATGTCGCCTTTGCCGAGCTGCTGCGCGGCATTGGCGAGGGTGACGTGCGCATTGATCTGCACCCCGACGAAGACAGGGATGCGACCCGGGCGTGTTTTGTGATGTCTGATCATCCCGGCATCTTTGCGCGGCTGGCCGGTGCCCTGGCATTGGTCGGCGCGAATGTCGTGGATGCGCGCAGCTATACCACCAAGGACGGCTATGTCACCGATGCCTTCTGGATTCAGGATTCCGAAGGCAATGCCTATGAAGCCAACAAACTGCCCCGTCTGCGTCAGATGATCGAAAAGACCCTGCGCGGCGAAGTCGTCGCTCGTGAGGCGCTGAAATCCCGTGACAAGGTCAAGAAGCGTGAGAAGGCCTTTAGGGTGCCGACCCATATCACCTTTGATAACGAAGGGTCCGAGATCTATACGATCATCGAAGTCGACACCCGCGACCGGCCCGGATTGTTGTATGATCTGGCCCGGACATTGGCCGATTCAAACGTCTATATCGCCAATGCGGTGATTGCGACCTACGGCGAACAGGTGGTCGATACCTTTTATGTCAAAGACATGTTTGGGCTGAAATATTACTCTGAAAGCAAGCAAAAGACGCTGGAAAAGCGTCTGCGGGAGGCGATTTCGGACGGTGTGGAGCGGGCCAAGGACTGACTTGCCGCCTGACTGCGCGCTCAGCGCAGATCGCGATAGGTCTGCGCCCTGACGTCGCATCGCCCGGATTTGTCCGTAACCTGATGCAGATTGCATGGCCACCTGCCCCGCGCTAAGGCTGGTCCGGGCTTATATAAAAGGCACCCCATGAAACCTATTCGCCTCATGTCCGGTTTTTTCACTGTCGGCGTCTGGACGCTGCTGTCGCGTGTGTTGGGGTTCATCCGCGAAATGCTGCTGCTGTCGCTGATTGGCCCTGGCCCGGTCATGGATGCCTTTGTCGCGGCCTTTCGTCTGCCCAATATGTTTCGCCGTTTCTTTGCCGAGGGCGCGTTTAACGCGGCCTTCGTGCCCATGTTCGCCAAAAAGCTCGAAGGCGAAGAGGGTGCTGGCAAGTTCGCGCAGGATGCCTTTAACGGACTGGCGCTGGCCGTTCTGTTTCTGGTTGGGCTTGGCATGGTTTTCATGCCCGGTTTCGTTTGGCTGACGGCCGAAGGTTTCTCTGGGGATGACCGGTTTGATTTGACCGTAGGCTTTGGGCGGATCGTCTTTCCCTATATTCTGTTCATGTCGCTGGCGGCACTTTTCTCTGGCATCCTGAACGCAACGGGCCGGTTTGCCGTGGCTGCCGCAGCACCCGTCTTGCTCAATATTTTCGTGATCGCAGCCATGGTCACCGGTGCGCTGACCGGCGGGGCGGTGATCAATTGGCTGATCTGGTCGATTCCTTTGGCAGGGGTGGCGCAACTGGCCCTGACCTGGCGGGCGGCAGCGCAGGCAGGTTTTGCCCTGCGCCTGTCACGGCCACGCTGGACCCCGGATATGAAAGCGATGCTGGTGATCGCGCTGCCTGCGGCCTTGGCGTCGGGTGTGATGCAGATCAATCTGGTGGTCGGACAGTTGGTGGCCAGCCAGTATGACAATGCCGTGTCATGGCTGTTTGCCGCGGACCGTCTGTATCAGCTGCCGCTGGGCGTTGTGGGCATTGCCGTTGGGATCGTTTTGCTGCCTGATTTGTCGCGTCGCTTGCGGGCGGGCGACGATGACGGTGCGCATAATGCGCTCAGCCGGGCCGCCGAGATATCATTGGTGCTGACGATCCCCTCAGCCATCGCGCTGATGGTGGTGCCGCAAACGCTTGTTTCGGTGCTGTTTGAACGCGGCGCATCGGATGTGGATGATACAGCAGCAATTGCCACTGCGGTGGCTGTCTATGCCTTGGGGCTGCCAGCTTTCGTGCTGCAAAAGGTGCTGCAGCCCGTCTATTTTGCCCGCGAGGACACGCGCCGCCCGTTTCACTTTGCCGTCGTGGCGATGGTCGTGAATGTCATGCTTGCCGTGGGCCTTGCGCCCTTTATCGGCTGGATTGCCCCCGCGATTGCGACCACCGTGGCAGGCTGGGCCATGGTGGCCTGTCTGGCGCTTGGTGCGCGCCGCTATGGCGCGGCGGCGAAATTCGACGCGCGGTTCCACAAACGCATCTGGCGGATCATTGCCGCCGCTGTGGTGATGGGCGTGGCGCTGGTGATGGGCGATGCCCTGCTTGAGACGCTGCTGAACACGCCCTGGTGGCGCGGTCTGGGGCTGCTCTTGTTGATTGGCATCGGTGCGTTTAGCTTTTTCTCAGCCGGGCAACTCTTGGGTGCCCTGCGCCTGTCTGAGTTCCGTGCAGCCTTTCGCCGCCAGTGAACCGCAGCCCCCTTAACGCCGGTTTAGCGCGCTGCGAATGCGGTGCCATTCACCGGGTGCAAAGACAAAGCACAGGCCAAAACCGATAAAGAACCCGGCCAGTTCCGCCACCCATTGCAATCCCACCTCAAAAAAGATGCCCCAGACCAGCTGGATACCCATCAAGAAGGCGATCAGCGTAAAGGCGCGGTATTGCTGTGCCCCGGTCCCCGCCAGCTGCCGCCACATCACAAAGGAAAAGCCCCCGATCAGCCCGTAGACACTGGGATAGGCCCCAACCAGCCACGCCGGATCATCAAGCAGCAAACCATAGGCCAGGGCACCGCCTGCGCCTGCCAGTACAAAGATCACCGCGAATGTCACGGGTCCCATGGTTTCGGTCACCAGCTTGCCCAGCGCCAGCAACAACACCATCGCAAAAAGGCTATGGGTAAAACCCAGATGCACAAAGGGATAGCTGAACAGCCGCATCACTTCGGCCATGGGCCAAATGCCATTGGCCACCATCCAGTCAAGGATCTGACCAGAGAAACCATGATCCCGGATCAGCCCAAGCCGCCAGCCCACGGCACCGGGGCCGCCAATGATGCCAGCCTCACCCAAAGAAAGCCCCGCCTCAACCCCGGCGATGGCCAGAAAGGTCAGGATCACGATTGGGGGCAGCGGATTGATCGGCGGTTGGAAGTCGGGGTCTTGCATGGGCGCTCCTTGACGCGAGGAAGCCCCATGAGTAAGCCCTCCGCAGCCGCATATCCAGCCCCAGAGGTCCGCTCATGTCAGACAATAGTTTCACACCCCGCGTTTTTTCCGGCATCCAGCCCTCGGGTGGGCTGACGCTGGGCAATTATCTGGGCGCGATCAAACGCTTCGTGACCATGCAGGACGACGCTTTTGAAACGATCTATTGCATGGTCGATCTACATGCGATCACCGTCTGGCAGGACCCAAAGGATCTGGCCCATAACACCCGCGAGCTGGCGGCTGGTTTCATTGCCTCGGGCATCAGCCCTGAAAAATCCATATTGATCAATCAGTCGCAGGTGCCTGAACATGCGCAACTGGGCTGGATCTTTAACTGCGTGGCGCGGATGGGCTGGATGGGTCGGATGACCCAGTTCAAGGACAAGGCGGGCAAGAATACCGAAAACGTGTCGCTTGGCCTGTTTGGCTACCCGGCCTTGATGGCGGCCGATATCCTGATCTACCACGCGACACATGTGCCTGTGGGCGAGGATCAGAAACAGCACCTGGAACTGACCCGCGACATCGCGGCAAAGTTCAACCATGACTACGGCGTTGATTTCTTTCCCATTACGGAGCCTGTGATCGAAGGGGCCGCCACCCGCGTGATGTCCCTGCGCGACGGCTCCAAGAAAATGTCCAAGTCTGACCCGTCGGACGCCAGCCGCATCAATATGACCGATGACGCAGACGCCATCGCCAAGAAGATCCGCAAGGCCAAGACAGACCCAGACGCGCTGCCCTCAGAGGCCGCCGGGCTGGCGGACCGTCCAGAGGCGCGCAATCTGGTCAATATCTTTGCAGCCCTAAGCGACCAAACAGTTGATCAGGTCCTGGCAGAAGTCGGCGGTCAGCAATTTGGCGCGTTCAAGCCGCTCTTGGCCGATCTTGCCGTGTCCAAACTGGGTCCCATCTCGACCGAGATGGCCCGCCTGATGGACGATCCGGCAGAGATTGACCGTATCCTTGCCAGAGGCGCGCTTCAGGCGCGCGAGATCACGGCACCCATCCTCAAGCGGACCTATGAAATCGTGGGCATGGTTGGCTGATAGGCCCGGTAAGGTGGGTGCCTCGCCCACCTTACAACATCTGCGCACAGCACCTCTGCATGATCTGCGATTGATGCGCGCCCGCACGTGTCTTTATCGTCGGGACATCATCAAAAGAGGTACACGATGACCCAGTACAATCCATCTACCCATCCGTCTGCTCATCCGTCTGTCGGACATATCCATCTGCGGGTTGCAGATATTGAACGTTCTATCCGTTTCTACCGCGATCTGCTGGGGTTTTCCCTGAATGCGCAACTTGGAAATGAGGCCGCATTCTTGGGTGCGGGCGGCTATCACCACCATATCGGCCTGAACACCTGGCAAAGCGCGGGGGCAACGCCACCGCCTGCAGGGCATACCGGGCTTTACCACGCCGCTTTCCTTTACCCCGACCGGGCCGCCTTGGGCCAGGTGATCCAGCGGGTTCTGGATGCGGGCGTCCCGTTGGACGGTGCCGCAGATCACGGCGTCAGCGAGGCGGTATATCTGCGCGACCCCGATCAAAACGGCGTAGAGCTGTACCGTGACCTCCCCGCTGCGGACTGGCCCCGCGATGCCGATGGCAATCTGCGGATGTACAATGCACCACTGGATGTGGCCGCGCTGCTGGCCGAGGCCGCCAAAGCGTAAGGTGGAGGCCTCCTCCACCCTGCCTGCCCATGACACGCCAGCCATGGACAATCCGTTCTGCGTCCGCCAATTTCTCAACGCAGCTTGAGGGAGCGTGACCATGGCCACCGGATTTTTTTGGGACGAACATTGCTTTTGGCATGCGGGCGGCAACTATGCCTTCCTGCTGCATGTCGGCGGGCTGGTTCAGCCGCTTGCCGCAGGTGGCCTGCCAGAAAGCCCAGAGACAAAACGCCGTCTGAAAAACCTGATGGATGTCACCGGCCTGACCGCCGAACTGGCCGCCCAAAGCGCGCCCCCCGCCACCCGGCAGATGTTGCAGCGGGTGCATCCGGCGAGCTATCTCGATGCCTTCAAATCGGTGTCGGACGCCGGCGGTGGCGAGATTGGCCATCATGCCCCCTTTGCCCATGGCGGCTACGAGATCGCGGCCCTCTCGGCTGGTCTGGCCGTGGCGGCGGTGGATGCTGTCGCCATGGGCCAGCTTGACAATGCCTATGCGCTCAGCCGCCCGCCCGGTCATCACTGTACCGCTGACGCGCCACAGGGCTTCTGCCTGATGGCCAATATCGCCATCGCCATCGAAGCGGCAAAGGCCAAGGGCGTGGTCAATCGGGTGGCCGTGGTGGACTGGGACGTGCACCACGGCAATGGCACCGAAGCCATCTTTTATGACCGCGACGATGTGCTGACCATCTCGCTGCACCAAGAAGGCAATTACCCGATGCATTCAGGGGCCCTTGCGGACCGTGGCGCGGGTGCGGGCGAAGGCCATAACATCAACCTGCCGCTTCATGCCGGGGCGGGTCACACCGCCTATCTGCACGCCATGGACCGTGTCGTGATCCCCGCACTTGAGCGGTTCAAACCCGATATGATCATTGTCGCCTGCGGGTATGACGCCGCTGCCGTAGACCCTCTGGCGCGGATGCTCGCGACCGCCGATACCTTTGGCAGCATGACCCAAAGGATCAAGCAAGCAGCCGAACGCCTGTGCGACGGCAAGCTGGTTCTGGTCCATGAGGGCGGCTATTCCGAAGTTTATGTTCCCTTTTGCGGCCATGCCACATTGAGTGCTCTGGCGGGCAGCAGCATCCATGCCCCCGACCCGATGGCAGACTCGCTGAACCATCGCCAACCCTCTCCCGATTTTGACGCATTCCTGCGCCAGTCCATCGACAAGATGGCAAGCCAACTGGATTTATAAGCCAATGCCTACCCCCAATCCCCACGCCCTGGAGTTCCTTCAGACCCGCCGCTCGCGGCCAGCCAAGACGCTGACGACCCCGGTGCCCGACCGCGCGGCCCTGCTGCCCCTGCTGACCGCCGCCGCACGCAGCCCTGATCATGGCAAGCTGGAGCCCTGGCGCTTTATCGTGATCGAAAAGCCCGCCATGGCCCGTATCGCGGATGTCGCCCAGCGCCGGGCAGAGGTCTTGGCGCTGGACCCTGACCAGACGGCAAAGGGGCGCGGCCAATATGATGCAGGCAACCTTGCCGTGGTGGTGGTTGAGGTGGAAAAACCTTCGGAAAAAATCCCGGTGCTGGAACAGACCTATTCCGCAGGTGCCGTTTGCCTTGCACTGCTCAATGCCGCGCTTGCGGCGGGTTGGGGGGCAAATTGGCTCAGCGGCTGGCCCTCGCATGACCGTGGCTTCATGACCGAAGCCTTTGATCTGGCCGCGCATGAAAGGATCGCAGGCATCATCCATATCGGCACCGAAACCAGCGCGCCACCAGACCGTCCGCGCCCAGATGTCCAAGGGATCACCACATGGCTGTCGGATTGATATTCCGGTCCTTTCTGCTGGCCGTCGGACAATTGTCGGACCCGCGTTTTCGCCGCGTCTTCTTTCTGGGGATCGGACTGGCGCTGGCCTTGCTGATTGGCTTTACCGCCGGTTTCACATGGCTGACAGATCGGATCACCCCGGATGACATCTGGTTGCCGGTTCTGGGCGAGGTCCAGTGGCTTGATGATCTGTTGTCCTGGGGGGCGGCCTTTTTGGTGCTCTTTTTGTCGATGTTCCTGATGATCCCCGTTGCCTCTGCGATCACGTCGATGTTCTTGGATGATGTGGCCCGCGCCGTCGAAGACAAGCATTTTCCTCACCTGCCGCAGCCCCAGGCCGTCCCCTTTGGCGAAGCCCTGCGCGATACGGTCAATTTTCTTGGGGTTCTGGTGGGTGCGAACCTGGTCGCGATCGTGCTTTATCTGATCTTGGCACCGGCGGCGATTTTCATCTTTTGGGGGTTGAACGGGTTCTTGCTGGGACGGGAATATTTCACCATGGTCGCCATCCGCTGGGTCGGCCGCGCCGAGGCCAAAAGGCTTCGGCGCAAGTTCATCGGCACCATCTGGATGGCCGGCACGCTGATGGCCATCCCGCTGTCGGTGCCGCTATTGAACCTTGTGATCCCGATCCTGGGTGCGGCAACCTTTACCCATCTATTTCACGACCTGACCATGCGCCCGCGCGAAACAGGCTTTCGATCTGATCAACGGTGATCCAGCCCGACAGGATTATGGTCGCGACAATGGCCCAGATAATGCAGGACACGATGGTGGTCCAAAACGCCTTCTTGCGCATGTGATGATGCTCAGGCGCGCCTGCATGGGTGCCGGGGATGATGTCCTTGAGATCGCCTTGGGTCTGCACGCGGATTGGCAGCGCGATCAGAAAAGTCATCGACCAGATGACGGCGAACAGAACCAGACCTGATGTAATACCCATGGTTCAGACCTGCTCCAGCTCGACCAGGGCACCGTTGAAATCCTTGGGGTGCAGGAAAAGTACGGGCTTGCCGTGGGCCCCGATCTTGGGCTCTCCGGTGCCCAGCACGCGTGCGCCCGTGGATTGCAGGTGATCGCGGGCGGCGATGATATCCTCAACCTCATAGCAGATGTGGTGAATGCCGCCCGACGGGTTCTTGTCCAGGAACCCCTGAATGGGGCTGTTGTCACCCAGCGGATAGAGCAGTTCAATCTTTGTATTGGGCAATTCGATAAAGATCACCGTCACACCGTGATCGGGCTCATCTTGCGGTGCGCCCACATTGGCCCCCAGCGCGTTGCGGTATTGGTCCGCCGCCGCCTCAAGGTCAGGCACGGCGATGGCAACATGGTTCAGACGTCCGATCATTTGAAATACTCCGGTTTTGGCGCGATTTTCCCGCTTATGGCGGTAACAAAGCGCAAGGGCAATGCGTCACGTTAACCGCCTGTTAGCCACAGTCGAGTCACTCTGAGGGCCTCAAACCTGGAGGCTATGATGGATACGACAGACCCTTTTGCGGCCAATATCCCTGCGCCCACCGCTGCGCGCCCCTTGCTGGGGCTGACCGTCTTGGTGGTCGAAGACAGCCGTTTCGCCTGTGAGGCGCTGCGCCTTTTGTGCCTGCGGTCCGGCGCGCGGATCAGACGTGCCGATTGCCTGCGCTCTGCCCGGCGGCATTTCCGGGTTTACCGCCCCACTGTCGTCCTGATCGACATGGGGCTGCCCGACGGCAATGGGGCCGACCTGATCACCGAACTGAATGAATGCCAGCCCCGCGTCGAGGGGATCCTTGCCATTTCGGGCGACACCCATCTTGAGGCACAGGCACTGGCAGCGGGCGCTGACGGTTTCATGGAAAAACCGATCACATCGCTGGGCGCGTTTCAGGAAAAGGTTCTGTCGGTCCTGCCGGTGGGGCGGCGCCCCAAGGGGCCGCGCCAGATTGTCGATATGACGGTCGCGCCAGACATGCTCGCGTATCGCGATGATATGGCCCATATCGCAGATGTTCTGGATGACCACATCACCGATCACACGCTGGACTACGTGGCACAGTTTCTAAGCGGTGTGGCGCGGCTGGCCAATGATTTCCCCATGGCAGAAGCGGCCAAGGCACTGGCCAGCCAACGCGCCTCAGGGCGTGCAGCGGCATCGGAAACCGCGCGTATTGCAGGGCTGATCCAAAGCAGATTGTCAGAAAAAATCGCCATCTGAGGCATTTCCAGAAAAGCCCGGTACAATGCATATCGCTTAACACATCGAAACCCCGGGTTTCAGACAATGCTAAGGGGTTCGGGGTTTTTCAAAGCACCAGCAGCAGCAGGCCGGGCCAAGGCCCTTGGCCTGCGGCCCGTCACTTGCGGCGACACCAGATGCCGGTCATCTGCACAGAACGTCGCGGGCGACTAAAGGGTCGGGTCGCTGGCCGCCCGGACCAGCCCGGTCAGATCACCCAGCCTTTCCTGCTGGGCCCCTGTGGCGTCAAAGTTGCTGGGGGCCAGCCATGCTTCAAAGGCTTCCTTGAGCGCAGGCCATTCACTGTCGATGATCGCAAACCATGCGGTATCGCGATTGCGGCCCTTGACCACGGTCGCTTGACGGAACACTCCCTCAAAACTGAAGCCAAGCCTTTGTGCCGCCCGGCGCGAGGGCGCGTTCAATGCGTTGCACTTCCATTCATAACGGCGATACCCCGCTTCAAACGCCCATTTCATCATCAGATACATCGCCTCTGTGGCGGCGCGTGTTTGCTGCAACGCAGGGCTATAGGTGATATATCCAACCTCGATTGAACCACTTTCCGGCTTTATCCGCAGATAGCTGGCCACCCCTTCCCATTGCCCCGATTCCAGATTGCGGATGGCATAAAACATAGGGTCGGGTTTGTTTTCGTGATCGCGCACCCAGCGGTGATACTGCGCTGCTGATGAAAATGGACCGACGGGCATATAGTCCCACAACCGGTCATGCCCCGCATAGGCGCGAAACAGCAAGGCGGCATGTGCCTCTGCGCTCAAGGCCGCCAGTTCCGCGTATCGGCCCTTCAAGGGGGCGGCTTGCGGTGCCGCAGGCGGGCGCCAGTCTTGTAACAGTTCGCCTTGGGGCGGCAGATCATTTGATTGGCTATCCATGATGACCACGTTAGGCCCAAGATCGGACCACGCCAAGCCCCGAAAGACCGCCCGTCCCCTAACGCAAAAGCCCCTGGTCGGCCCCCATATCCAGCCCCGGAAAGATGCTGTCTTGCAGTGCTGTGCGGTCCAGCCCGGTCAGACCGCGCATGATCCAGGCGGCAGAGGCGCGCACATCGTCCGTCGGCATCAAATCCCGCTCTTGGTACAAGGCGGCACTATCCAGTCCGGGCCAGCGGCCATACACACGCCCCCCCCGAATGGCACCTCCTGCCATGATCATCAGCCCGCCCGTACCATGATCGGTCCCACCGGTGCCGTTTTCGCGCGCAGTGCGGCCGAATTCTGTCATCGCGACCACGGCCGTCTTGCCCCATAGATCGCCCCCCAAGCCGCTCTTGAGCGTCAGCAGCGTATCCGAAAGACTGCGCAAGCTGCGTGGCAGGGCCCGATCTTGTCTGCGGTGTGTGTCCCAGCCTCCCAGTGAAAATGCAGCAACCCGGGCCTCTGCTTTCAGGCGTGACACCGCGAATTGCGCAATTCGGTTGTGGCGCTGCCCCCCTGCGGCCTGCCCCGATGTCTCCTGTGCCAGCACCTGTGCTTCGGCCAGCGCCGCATGCATGGCAGCGTCATCTTCCATGATCAGCTCGGCCAGCCGCATGGATTGCGGGCTTAGCCGCAAATTGGCCTCGGGGGCCCAATTGGCAACGGGGGCGGCACCGTCCAGCACGCGAATGTCACCATTTCCAATCGCAAATGCCGTATCGGCGCGGGCCTGCGGCACCTGCTGCAACATCCGGTTCAGCCAACCGCCGCGCGCGCCACTCGCCGTGCCTTCGGTGCCCGCTTCCAGAATGTCCTGCCCGTCAAAGTGACTGCGCCGGTCGCGATAAGGCGTAGACACCGCATGAACAAATCCCAGTTCCTGCGCCTGCCACATGGGCATCAAGGGGGCCAAACCCGGGTGCAAGGCAAAATATCCATCCAGATCCAAGGCGGGGGTGCCCGTGTTCAACCCCGGCCTCAGCGCCGCAAAGGCCGGATCGCCCAAGGGGCGCACCACATCCAGACCGTCCATGCCACCGCGCAAGATGATCACGACCAGCCGCGTGTCCCAGGGCGCGCTGGCAAATGTCACCGGCGTCAGCAGCGGGCTGGCGGCCAGCGAACAGCCAATCATCCCGGCGCGGCCAAGAAAGCGTCTGCGTGACAAGGAAAAAGACATATCGTTCCCCCTAACGCCGCTGAAAGGCCGGAGAGGCCAGGATCAGCCCAATCGCTACATCCCTGCTTTCGGCGGCATTCGCAGCAAAGGACACGGCCCCCGGCACATCATCCCCAAGGGCATGATGCACGAATATGCGGGGGTCGGGCAGGTCTGCCATCAGCCGGACGGGCGTGTTCATGGCCCATTCCAGACGCGCCGCAATCCCTTGGGGGGTCACCCACGCCTTGTCCTCTTCGGCAAAACCGTCCGGGCCGCCGGGGGTCATCCATGGCTGCCCCATCAATTGCAGCGGTCGTAAAAACAATTGCCGCAGCTCATTTTCCTTCAGTCCGCTCAGATATTCTTCTGGCGGGGCAAGCGCACGCAGGGCAGCACTGACAAATTCCTCGGGCGGGCGCATGTTGGTTGCGGGCCCCTGCCAGGCCTCAGGATGCGCCAACAGCGCCTCATAGCAGGGCAACAGCATCCCACCACTGTCACGGTAGGCTGCCTCTACCGCGGCCACGATCGATGGCGGTGGTGTATCTGCGATGAAATGCACGACCAGTTTCCGGGCGATATGACGGGCCGTTGCGGGATGCACGGCTATGTCTTGCAGCACGGCGCGAATGGTTTGCAGCCCGCCCTTGGCCTCATACTGACGGCCCAGCACAGTCTCCGCCCCCGGCTCTGCCAAAGAGGGTCGGAACTTGAAGCCATAGTCACGCGTGGCCGAAAGCCCGGTCAATAGTTTCGCCAGCTCCTGCACATCCGCCTGGGTATAGGGTGCATTGACCCCAAGGGTGTGCAGCTCCAGCACTTCGCGCGCAAGGTTTTCATTCAACCCCAACCGCCTTTCGGGCCTGCGTCTTGCGATGCCGCTGTTCGGTCCAGCGGATGTGTTCTGGTCAAGATAGTGCAGCATCATCGGATGGGTCACGCAGGCAATCAGCATATCACCGAACCGGCCCGCGACATGGGGCCTGACCGCCTCTTCAACATAAAGCGGGACAGCGGGGCGCAATAATGCATTCTTTCCGACAGCCGTGAAATGATCGGCCCAAAAGGCCACCAGCCTTTCGCGAAACCCCTGATTTGCCGTGATCCGGCGCAGCATGATCTGGGTAAACCACTTGTTGTTGTCACGCCGGATGCCGCGCAGGATCTCTTGTGATTTCTCAAGCGCCGCCTTGCCTTCGGCGGTGTCAGGCCGTTTGCGGGCATAGCTGTTGAACCTGCGCCTTAGCACAATCGCATCCTGAACATGTCGAAAGGGCGGCAAGGGATATGCGGCCTGCGCCCTGTCCGGACCCGCCAGTTCGCCCAGCAGGGCGGCGGCACTTTGGGGGGCTGCCACCTTTGGTGACATGCCATAGCCAAAGCGGCGTTCCGCAATTTCAGGCGTAAAGGTCACGTTCGCATACCCACATCAGACCGAAGTTCGATGTAGATATAACCACGTCCTGCCCCCTTTTCACTTAACGTTTTCGATAAGATCCAAGAAGGAGACAATATTGGTCAGAGGCGCTGACTGTTCCCTAAAAACGGGTCAAGACCCGCAGCAATCCACGCCTCAAACCGTGATTGTTTCCCGCCCTGCGCAGGTGCAGGCAAACCAGCCGCGTGCAAACAGGCTGGTCTGCATCTGCACAGGGCGGGATCAAGCCCAGATCAATCGAACTCGATCTGATCGTCGCCAAGGTAGACATTTGAGGCTTCGCAGATGTCGATGTCGATGGGGTCATCCATGACCTCTCCACCGTCCTGGCCAAGCCAACCCACCTGCAGCGTCTGATCGCAAGCGCCACTGACGGCACTGAATTCTGCCGTCGCATGCTCTCCGGGCTCCAGCTGTACATTCAGCCAATTTGTTGACCAGCCGCTGCCGTCGTTGGTGTAAAACCCCACCACGGTATTGCTTGACGTGTCGTTATATATCTCAAAGTATCCCTGCGATCCCGTTCCTGCAGTCGCCGCACTTGCGATGCCCATGAGGGTGATGGCAGTAATGATTTTCAGCATATTATTGTCCCTAAAAACCGCAGACCCAAAATGGGTTACGCGTATGGCAGCGCCAGATTAGGGCGGCCCGCTGAGTCGTGCCAGCCACAATAATCTTGTCAGGAATAAATGTGGATCAATCGGCAACCCGGCCACCGGCGTCGGGGTGAATATCGTTGAAGCCCACCAGGCCAGAATGACTTTGCATTACCCCCAAGGATCGTCGATTATACCGGGACAAACGCTGCTGCTTGCTTTTGTTTTTGGCCCTGATCTTCGAAATGGATGTTGGTCTTGTCATCGTTGAAAAGGTGCTGAAATTTGCTGATATATCGTCTGTTTGCCCTGCCTCTCTTCCGGCACCATAATGCCTTGGCAGATGGTTGCTTGGATCAGGCTCCATGACCCAGAAAAGCCCCATGACCCAGAAAAGCCGTGCAATCATGCTGATGATCGGCGCGATTTTTTGCTTTTCGATCATGGATGTTACCGTCAAGGCGGTGGCACCCAGCATAGGCGTGCTGCCGGCATTATGGGCGCGGTATACGGGGCAGATGGTGCTGGTCGTTTTCCTGGTCCTGCCACGCCTCAGACAGGTAGTTCGGACACGTTATCCGGGTCTGCAGTTCCTGCGCTCTATCCTGCTGATGAGCGCGACCGCGTTCTTTTTCACCGGGCTCAGCTTGATCCCCCTGACTGATGCCGCCGCACTCATGTCCACCAACCCGGTTCTGATTACGCTTGGTGCCGCGCTCTTTCTAGGAGAGCCGCTGGGCCTGCGCCGCATTGCCGGTATCGCGGCCGCACTATTTGGGGCGATGATCATCATGCGACCCGGCAGTGACGTGTTCAGCCTTTCGGCCCTGTTACCCTTGGCCGCCGCTGTCTGCTATTCTGGATACGCCTTGTTGACGCGCCGTGTCGGTGCCGACGAAGATGTCTGGACGTCGCTTTTCTACACCGGACTGGTTGGCACGGTCCTGCTCAGCCTTGCGGTGCCGTTCAAATGGCAGTCGCCGGATATGTCCGGCCTGGGATTGATGGCGATGATTGCGCTGGCCGGCACGATCGGGCAATTGGCTCTGATCCGGGCATTTTCGCAAGGCGAGGCCGCGATGCTGGCCCCCTATTCCTACACCGGTCTGGCTTTTGCGGCCTTTTGGGGTTTCTTGTTCTTTTCCGAAGTCCCCGATTTCTGGACCATCCTGGGCAGTCTGGTGATTGCGGGCGCAGGTATCTATGTCTGGCACCGCGAGACCTACAATAAATCGTTGCCGAAAGCCGCCTGAGGCGTTGGCACCGTCACGGTGAAAGGGCCGTTTCGGGCCGCCTTTGGCACCCCCAGACACACATAAGCCTGCTTGAACTCAAACCTCTCGGCCTGCATTCAGGATCACGAGACGGCGCTTTGGAAAACAACATCTGCGTCGATGCCAAGTGTCGCAAGGATGTCAAACCCACCATCCAGTCCAGATTGAATTTGGTAGGCCACGATTGTGTTTCCAGCGCCGTCATCATAGCCCGCAGGATCACCTACACCGGCAAATTGCTGATCTCCGGCCAACGTGATCTCAACAGTGTCGCCTGTGTCTCCCAGAATGGTCGTTGTCTGGGTAGGGTCAAAGTCAGTGATACCATTGGCGGCCAGCAGCGCATTCAGGCTCAGGTTTCCATCGTTGGATAGGCCAAGAACATCATCAAGGGTCAAGGTCAGTGTCTGAACGGTCCCGTTGGTCAGATCTAATGTTTCGATATTTTTCGCATTTAGATCCTGCAGGTCGATTGTGCCATCGAACAAAAGCGAAAGAACATCCTGCCCATCGCCCCCGTCAAGGGCCACTGCGGTGTCGCCGCTGACCAGGATTTCGTCATCTCCGGCATAGGTCATGATCAGATCACTGCCTGATCCACCGTCAACCGTATCGGCAAAATCACTGCCCAGCATCAAATCACTTCCGGCGGTGCCATCGTCTCTGACCTGCGCAGTGTCGAACTTGGACAGATCACCAACTTCGACAATTTCGACAGTGGTTGCTGTCCCCACATTATAAACCGCAGTGGCGATGAACTGATTACTGTCCCCCAAAAGGTTTGGCAGACCATTGATGCCTGCAAGGGCCAGATCATAACTCAGGCCGCTGACTTGGGTCAGGGCGGATTTGTCGGCGATGTTCTGTGTCAAGACACCGTCACTGACCAGGTCCATGGAGAAGGACGTAAGCGTCGGATTGAATAATGGTGAGGCAGCAAGGCTGCCGGTAAGATCCGCCGCGCTGCTGAGGGTGTTCACGGGAGTGCCCGCCGGATTGCCTTCGATCAGGTTGATGTTTCCGGCGTCGACGTTGTTGCCAATGGCAAAAACGTTGATGTCAACATCATCCGCGCGCAACGTCTCTGCTGATTGGTCCCACGTTCCATTGGCCGCCGAATTGTTCGGGTTGCCGTCAGTGACGAAATACATCACCTGAATTGCGTCTGCCGTATCCGCGTCAAAGTAGGTTTTTGTTGCATCAAATGCCGCATCCCAATTTGTTCCGCCCCCGGTAAAAACCAGATCGTTCGTAAAATCGGTTTCCAGCTTGGTTGTATCTGCTTTTGTGTCTCCGGGTGACACGATCGTATAGGATTCGTTAAAATTCACTTTCGAGCTGTATTGAATGACGGTCGCTTCGAACTCTGTTTGCGACCCCACAAACAGATCCCCAAGATCAGAGACAGCATCCGCAACCGAGTTTTCGATTGTGTTCCAATTCGACGACCCGATACTGCCTGACGAATCCAGAACAAAGGCGATTTGAACCTGATTGGGATCCACCCCAAGCGTTTCGATACCCAGTGATCCCGCAGGACTTTCCGCCGTTCCATCAACAGAAAAGGAAACGCTGGCAGAGAAGCCATCGGGAGGGGCGTCTTGCTGTTCCTGCACAAAAATCGTCGCCGTTGACGTTGCAGGCGCGTCAAATTGATCCTTTATGTCATAGGAAAAACTATCAAAACCAGAGAACCCGCTATTTGGCGTATATTGCGCCGTCCCACTTTCCGTAATCACGGCTGTGCCGTTCTGTGGGTCAGAGACAGACTCCAGAGTGATCGATGCATTTCGGTCGTAGTCAAAATCATTAGCCAGAACATCTATCGTTATCGAAACAGCTTCGCCCTCTAGGTTTTGCGTCATTGTCGCAGCATCCGAATTGGCAATCGGTGCGTCGTTTTGGCCTGTCACCAGAACGGTTACGTCACTGGTCGTGCCTACGTTGGATGAATCCGTGACTGTGACGCTTGTTGTAACCGTTGTCGTGCCGTTGGTCTCAAGATACTGAAATTCATTTCCCGGATCAAAGGTCAGCGTGCTGCCCGACAGGGAAAAACTGCCCTCGCCATCATAGTCGGCAATCGTAAATGTCAGCGCATCACCGGCGTCTGGATCCGTGGCAAGAGTGCTTAAATCCAAGCTAACTGCGGCACCGTCTTCGACCGCCTGCGGCAGCGCGCCCCCGGCAAAGATCGGCGCGTCATTAGCACCCTGTACCGTAACAGAAACGGTGGATGTCGCGGCTTCACCCGCCGCGTCCTTTACTGTCACCTGAATTGAGGCAGTGCCGGTTGTTCCCGTGGGCAGGGAAAGAAAATCCTGCCCCGGATCAAAGGTCAGTTCGCTGCCATTCAGGGTGAATTCGCCATTTCCTTCATATCCCTCCAAGGGGCTGAAGGTCAGCGTATCGTTGGCATCCGCATCTGATGCATATTCTGTCAGATCCATCGTGAAAACGCCGTCATCTTCCGCGCGGCTGATGGTGATATCCTCAAAGACGGGAACGTCATTCGCGCCCTGTACAGTAACCGTGATGGTTGATGTCGCAGTTGCACCTTCGGCGTCTTTGACAGTGACCTCTATTGAGGAAGTGCCGGTTTGATCCGCGCCAAGGGACTGAAAGTCCTCACCCGGATCAAAGGTCAAAAGGTCCCCGGTCTGCGCCTTGGAATCGATGGTATTGCGCGGACTGGCAATGATCGGCACTGCTGGTATCAGGCTGAACGTGCCTCCACCCACCTGATTTCCAATACTGAATTCCAGCGTCTCATTCGCATCCAGGTCCTGCGCAAGCTTGGACAGATCCAGTGCAAGCTGCCCCCCGTCTTCGCTTGAGGTCAGTTCAGCATCCTCGATCGTCGGCGCATCATTCACATTTTCGACTGTGATGGTGACTTGCCCCGTGTCCGTTTGAAAAGCTGCGTTCGTCACCGTGTAGGTGAACGTGTCTTCACCAGCAAAATCGGGGTCCGGGATATAGGTAAAGGTCCCGGTTTCAGGGTCCAATGACACCGTGCCGGAAGTGGGGGGCGTTTCGACCTGGTAGGTCAAAGGGCCCGCAGCGGCATTCGGGGCTGTAACAGAGCCTGCAATGGGCTCTCCCTCAGTGGCGTCTTCACTGCCCGCGACCGCGACGTCGATTGCTGTTGGAACAGGGATCTGGGCTTCGGGCTCGGGCTCTGGTTCAGGTTCGGGCTGGGGGTCAGGCTCTGGCGGGGTTTCAGGGTCTGGCGGGCTCTCAGGCTCTGGCTCGGGCTGGGGCTCTGGTTCTGGTTCTGGTTCTGGCTGAGGCTCGGGGTTTGGTTCCGGTTCGGGCCGGGGCTCTGGTTCGGGCTCCGGCCTATCCGAGTTCGTAGATTGCGACGATCCAGTTGACCCCTCAGGCTGAGGGGTTGTGGATGGTGGCGCGTTGTTCTGTGGCTCTTCGCCCGTGCTGCCTTGGTCTTCATTGGGCGTTGACGACAAATCATCAATTGCAGGCGGCGGTGTATCTTCCGTTTGGGGATCATCCTCGTTGTCTTCGTCGCTGCCGCCGTCGCTATCGCCCCCAAGCTCAACAAATGTCTCGCCTGCCTCGATCCGCCCGATCGCAGTCCGATAGGCATTGAACGCCTCCCCCAAAAGCACAGAATCTGCTGCGAAATCACTTTCGGTTCGAACAACCTCCCGGGTTTGCCCCTCAATCGGAGAGACAATCCATGTGGTGTCTGTCGTGGTAATGAGGGCAATCAGGTTACCATCAAGATCCGTCAGCTCGATCGAGCCAATGCCGCCATCTGGATCTCTGTTCAAAGAGACCATCAAGGTCGCGACGCCGCCCACCACTTCTATCGTGGCCTGCACGGTCGTGCCCCGAATACCCATGGTCGCGGTCGGCGTATTGACCTCCATGTCACCCGTTTTCGCGACCTGACCTGCAATAAAGACAAATCCGCCGGTCAGCAGGCTGAAGCTGCTGGCATTTTCGCTGCCGTCGGGATCATAGACCAAATTGTCGATCACCATGCGTGACGATTGGGCCAGCGAAAATATGGTCCCATCGCTGAAAGTTACCGAAACCTTTCCATCTGCGGTCGTCGAAATAATATCATTTTGGTAAATCTTTAATCCAATACCCAGCTCCTCAACGGTCCCGTCACTGCGTTGGACTGTCGACAAACCAGAAATTGTTTCGACCTGGCCAATAGGAACCGGGCCAGACACTTCACCAAGCTGGGCATATTGCGCATCCATGCTGGACCCTGCCAGACGCGCCGCCAACTTGCCCGGCAGAACCGCCCCATTTGCGCAGACAAGATCAACCGGGGCGGCCGTCATGAAATAGCCCGGCACAACAAGAACCGGTGCCCCATTCTGAGACAGAACAAGGTCATGCCCCTCACGTTCAAACTGTGCTTCGAAAAGCGGGATCCCATCCGGAAGCAGGAGCGGATCTGTCGTATTGAGAATTTTATGTGCGTCCGATGTGCCCGTCGGGCCGTCGGTTAAATCAAAATATCTAGCCATTGCATTAGATCCAAATCCTAAAACAGCTTTAATAAATTAGTAACCATAACACCGATTATTCAGATCACCTAATCTACGCCGTCTCCTTCGCCTCATTCAGGGTTTTGATCCCACAGGCACACTGTGGGATCGCCCCTAACCCCCAGATTCTGTTCAATTTCTACTTTCTATGCCCAAGAAAGGGGCGACGATGAAAACTTGAAACGACGCCATGCAGATCATTGAATTGACCCCAGAACAGGAAACTGATTCTCTTTGCAGACACCATGCCGACAGAACTTGCCCCTTTCGCATCATCTGGATCGGCTATGGGCCACGGCATCAAACGCCCTTGGCCTTCGCGGCCGGATTGGCGGCACTGGCCGACACCCGCACCGACAGCCAGTGATAAAAGGGCAGAAGACCGGCAGTGATGACCAATAGCACCGCCGCGAGGTGGAACGTTGCGGCAAGGCTGACCCATTCGGAAACCACGCCCGCCATCATCGGCCCTGCGGCAATACAGGCGTAGTAAACGGTGAAAAAGATACCCATGCCCACAGCGCGTGCTGCCGGCGGAAGGATCAAGGACGGCAAACTGACCATCGCGCCCACCGCCACGCCCGAAGAAAGCCCGATGGCGATCACGCAAAGGACAGAGGTTTCAATGATTGCGCCAAGCATGACAAAAAACGCAAAACTAAGATTTCCGATCGCGATGATCAGCAGTCTGCGCCCGCTGCGGTCCGCCAGATGGCCGGCAATCGGCCCCATGATCGCAAGACACCAAAGCACGAGCGATGTCACGGAACCCGCCTCGGCAAGGCCCATGCCCCGACTGACAAACAACTGCGGACCAAAGCTGAACACGATGGCCAGTGCGGCGTTGTAGATGCCCCAGATCGCACCAGCTGTCAGCACCGCCCAAAAAAGGGCCCCCTGCACTTTGCCAGACGATACCACGCCCGCTTGCGCATGATCTTGAGGGGCGCGATAGATCAACAAAAGCCCAAGGAATGCCACGACTATCAGCGCCATGACGACCCCCATCGTCAACGTCAAACCGCCTGAGAGCGCAACCATCGGCAAACCGATCAAGGCGACCGCGATTCCGACCGGCCATGAATTTACGAAAACGGCCATGGCAAGACTGATCTCTCGCCCCGCGAACCAATCGGCGACCATCTTGGTCAACAGCACATTCAGAAAGACACCGCCAACGCCCGACACAAGCCGCCCGGAAAGCTGCATGGACCAAGCACCCGACAAAGACATCATGGCCCCACCGATCAGCATCAGGGCAAGCCCCGCAAGCACAACCTGCTTCTCACCGAAATGCCGACCCAGTGCGCCGCCAGGAGCTGCAATAAGGATGCCCGGCGTGAAATACAGACCGATCAGGATACCGACATCGGCAAGAGTAACAGCAAACGTACTCTCTATAACCGGGGACAGTGCCGCGACCATCTGAAACTGGATCGCCATGGTCATGCGCACCAGAAACAACAAAGCCAATATGCGCCACCGTTGGGGAAAGATTTCATAAGGCATAAACAAGCACTCCGATTGGGGTTCGTGATACTGAGGTTCCAATAGAATAAGCTGCCCCTCAGGGCTGTGCGTATCGTCCTGACGCATCATTTTTCCTGCACCATTTGGGGGACGCAGCCTCATGCAAATGCTGTATTGGCAAGCTGAAGGGCTTCAAGCAAGATGGCACAGGCAAGCGATTTTCGAGGCCAGACAGTGGACAAGGAACAATTAAGCGCACGGGAAACCGAAATCGCACGCGCCTATGCAAGCGGCGGCACCTATCACGGGATCGCAGAGCAGCTGGGCATAGCGCCATCCACCGTGCGGACCCATCTTTCGTCGATCTATCGAAAGCTGGAAATTTCCTCAAAGCTTGAGCTTTTCAAGGTACTCGAAGGCGATGCGATCGGGCCAAGGGACCAAACCGACCAGGCCGCAATCATCTCTGAGCTTGCGCTGAGCCTCGAAGAGGCCCTCAGCCGCGAACAGGCGCTCGGCGAGGTTCTTCGCATCATCAGCCGGTCCGAGGGCCGGATCGACGACGTCATCGAAGCGCTTTTGGGCTATGCCCTCGCGTTGTGCGATGCCCAGTTCGGGCTGCTGCTCACCTATGATGCGGATGCCGGATTTGCGGCGCGCTTTATGAAGGGGATACCGCAGGCTTTCGAGGATTGGTGGGACGAACGTGGCAGCTATAAACCAAGCGCCAAAACAGCAATCGGCAGGCTTGAGCTCAGCCATGATGTCGTCAATATTCCCGACGTTCGGGCAGAACCGATCTTTCGCCAGAACGATCCCCTGCGCCATGCCACGGCTGTGCTGGGCGGCGCCCGTTCGTTCACGGCAATTCCGATGCTGGCAGGAAAACGCCTGATCGGTGCCTTCACGATCTATCGCCAGCAATTACGCCCCTTTGATGAAAGAACCGTTCACCTCGCCCGCAGTTTTGCGGATCAAAGCGCGATCGCCATTGAGAACGCGCGGATGATAGGAGCGCTGCGTTCGACGATAGAGCGTTAATCGCGATATTCTGTGGGGCGTCTGCACCCAGGGGTATGCGGTTTTGGCAAAGTCATTCGAACCTTAGCTGCGCCCGGTGGCATCTGTAGGGTTCTCACGACATGAGGCGTGCGCAATCAGGCTGGACGGATTACCATGGTGACCAGCCACCAAGGCTCCCTCATTCATAACGAGCGTTTGCGGGTTTGGGTTTCATGTTCCTTGGCTTCGTTTTTGGGCAACCGCGTCGTGGACGGAGCCCTAAATTTGCTCATGTGCTCGCCGCTCGTTGGGCGTTGTCAGTTGTTTCCCAGCAGATTTTTCAGAACAATATTGTCCAGCATCGAGTTAGCCAGAATGCGTTTCAATTTGGCATTCCCGTCCGTGGCAGCACGCAGCTTCGCCGCATCCGAAACCGCCATACCGTGATTTGAAATTGTAGAACGTCCTTCGGCTGAGGCCATTCTTACGGCACACGACCGCAGTCAACATCCCTTACTCTTTGATCATCCCGATAATCTGGGCTTCGCTAAAGCGGCTCTTTCGCATCTGTTTGCTCCTTCGAAAGATTGAGCAAACTCTACATCAAAGTGAGGGAAATTTCGGGGGGCGGGTCAGCGGACCCGCACAGAAGGCCCCTTAGTGGCTCCACCGCTGTTCATAAAGCCAACCCAAGGCGACCCTGTTTTCTACGTCTATGGCGCTCAGAGAATTGGTGTTCAGTTTTTGTTTGAGGACCAGTGCTACGACTTCTATGCAAAGCAGCCCAAATGGTGGCGACCTGAAGCAAGGCATGCGTTGCTCCATGGACGAGACTTTATGTGGTGCGTGTTCATTTTGTGGAACCAATGAGATTAGCAGCCCAAATGCAACCCTGATCCACCTTAACAGGGCTGCTAAGCGGTCGCGTCTTTAGGGCCACCTCTACCTTGACCGGGATGCGCTGCAGGCCACGAAGCCTAAATCAAAGCGACAAGATCTGCCTGAGGCACACCGACACTTTGTGCGGCTTGCGCAAGTTGCGCCAAGGTACCGGGGTCAACGAAAATGCCGTTTGCTTGGCGGTCGGCGGCGCTGCGTCTTTCCGGGTCTCCGGGCAGCTGCACCGCCTCAACCCCCGGCGCAGGAGGAGAGGACTTTACCCAGTCGGTATATTTGTCGACATCCATACCGAAGGCTTCGGCCGCGCCAAAAACATCTGGATCAATCAAGATCGCCATCATGTTGTTGAGGATACGACTGGTCACTTCACGCTCTGGCAGATAGGCCCCGCCGCCGCTGAAAGAGCCGCCCAGGATATCGCCCAGCAGGGCAAGGCCAAATCCCTTGTGTTGTCCGAATGTCGTCAACGCACCTGTTGGTTCATCGAACATGACCGATGGATCATTTGTCGGGTTTCCTTGGGCATCAATCACGGAACCCTCAGGCACTGTCTTGCCGCTCAGGTTTGCAACACGCGCTTTGCCCATGGCGATTGTGCTGGTGGCCATGTCCAGCAGGAACATCGGGTTCTTGTCAGTGGCTGGGATGGCGGTGCAGTAAGGGTTGGTGACAAAACGCGCGTCGCTGCCGCCAAAAGGGGCCACGATCGGGCGTGAGGATTGCACATTTGCATATAGAATACAGATGAACCCTGCATCGGCGGCCATCGCCCCCCAATCCCCTAGACGCCCAAGATGGAAGCTGTTGCGCAGCGACAGTACCGCAAAATGGCTGGCGCGCGCGCGCTCAATTGCCATGTCCATCGCCTGTTCGGCCACAATATGGCCGAACCCCTGATGACCGTCCACCAAGACAAAGGGCCCTTTGTCCTGCATGATCTGCGCTGCAGCATGCGGGATCAGCTGTCCTGCAAGAATACCTTCAACATAGGCAGGGATCATACCAACGCCGTGGCTGTCATGGCCGGTCAGATTGGCGCTCACCAGTCGGGTTGCGACCTTGCCAGCGGCCTCAGGGGTTCCCCCGGCATGGGTCAGTATAGATGTCGCAAGAGCGGTGAGGTCTGCTGCGGATATCTTCATCTGTTTATAGCTTTCATTGATTTATGGGGGGCGCTCAGCCGGACGAGGGTACCTTGCGAAAAACCTCGCCGCGTTTGCGAACGGGTTCAAGCAGCGCGAAATCATTGGGCTCTTGGATGTATCCCTTGGGAAATGGGGGGCGGTTGTCAATCTTCAGCGCGCTCATCACCCTTGGGTCGCGATAGTAGCATTGAACGGTAACTGTCTGAAAAACAGTCGCTTCATCTGGAAAGTTCTGCTGAAACATGGCCGCACTTGCAGCATCAACGACTGTGTTGCGCATAAGTGCGCGCACAACAGCAGAAAGCCCACCGGGCAATTTCGACCCTGTTTGGATGATGTCGTCAAGGATGACAGGATCATCCGCACCGGGCTGGTCGAAGGTATCAGACGCAGGAATGATTTGCCCCGCCAGCGCGGCAAGCGCATGCCGCTCTTCCATCGACAGGGGGGGTGTGTCTGAAACCATCATCGGTCTTCCTTTAATCAAACAGATTGGCCAGACGTTGTTTCATCTGGTCCGCAATATACAACGCCAGTGCCTGCAGGGTGCTGGTCGGATTTGCCCCGCCGCTGGTGACAAAGATGCTACCGTCGACGATGAACAGATTGCGCACGTCATGGGTGCGGCCCCATTCATTCACCACTGACCGTGCAGGGTCGGTACCCATCCGCGCGGTACCAAGCAAATGCCAGCCTGCCAGCGTAATGGGAGAGGCCGTGATGATCTGCTTTGCACCCGCCGCTTCCATTACGTCGGTCCCGCGTGCAATCGCATGTGCCAGCATCTGTTTGCTGTTTTCGCTCAAGGTATAGTCGATCCGAGCTGCGGGGATGCCGTTGCTATCGGTGAGCGTGGGGTCCAGGGTGACGCGGTTGTGTTCTTCGGGCAGGTCTTCGCATATCGCAAACAGACTGGTCACACGGTCCTGCAGCCTGCGAAAAGCGGCGTGGTGGCCAGTGCCCCAGGGGATGTGACCCCAGTCCATCCCTGTCAAAGCTGTGGCGACAGGGCCCATTCCCCGCGAGGTTTCGAAGGTATAACCGCGCAGAAACCCACGCTCTGGATCTGTTTCATAAAACTGTTGGCTCAGGATGCTTTTGTGGGGCCCGTTGTGGCCATCCAGCGGTTCGTCAAAAACGCCCTGAATACTGGCATAGGGGTGAAACATCAGGTTCCTTCCAATCAGGCCGCTGCTATTGGCCAACCCATTCGGAAAGTGTCTGGATGTTGAGTTCAACAGCAACCGGGGGGTTCCGATACCATTGCTGGCCATCACCACGACATGCGCCGGCTGAAACTGCTCGGCTCCGTTTTCATCGTAGTAGATCGCGCCGGTTGCCATGCCATCGTCATTCACCGTGATTTCGCGGACACGGCAATGCGTGCGCAGCTCCACGCCGCTGCGCAAGGCCTGGGGCCAGTATGTGATGTCAACCGATCCCTTGGCCCCCTGGGCGCATCCACTGATGCAGGCACCCAAATTGATGCATCTGGCACGACCCTCGTAATCCTCTGTGGCGATGGCAAGGTCACAGGGCCACCAATGCCACCCCAGTTTGTTAAAGGCCTCGGCCAGCTTGCGACCGGACCGCCCCATCGGGGCAGGCGGCATCGGCGGGGCCTTTCCTGCTGGGTATGCAGGATCTCCGGCAAGGCCGGAAACCCCCATCATCCGGTCATTTTCCGCAAAGAAAGGCGCAAGCATTTCGTAATCCAAGGGCCAGTCATCCGCGACGCCGTCCAGAGTGCGGACGCAAAAATCTGACGGATGCAAACGCGGGAAATGCGCAGCGTATAGAACGGTGCCGCCACCAACGCCGTTAAAGTTGGTCACCTTTATTGGGGATGCGTCGTCATTCACCGGGTAATCTTCGGGCAATCGGCGCTGATTGGGACTGAGGGCGAAATCGCCCATGCGCCGGGCCTCCCAGTCCCGTCCTGTTGTGGGAAACGTCCGCTGATCCGGCATGCCGCCTTGCTCAAGACACAAGATGCGCATTCGGGTTTCGGCGAGGCTCCATGCAACGGCCGCGCCCGAAGCACCTGCACCAACGATCAATACATCCACCGGTTCGCGTGTCATGAAATGTCCTGTCCCGGCCATACGTTTGCGCAGATGTGACAACGCAAGAGCGGATCTGTCAAAGAATTAGCACCAAGGGGCTCAGATTGCAGAGGGCCGAAGGTGGCATCGCGCTGCCCTTCTTGATGGTGGACCTGTCGCCTGTTGCTTGGGGCGCAGCCAAGGCCATTGAAACACAGAACGCGGGACTCGATCGGCTGAGGCGGCCTGAGCGCTCAAAAATTAGGCAACAAGCGTGCCGAGTATTTCAGATTGGCGTGTTTGCTTGACTCACAGAAAATATGAACCATTGTCTGATTGGTACGCGGATGCTGGAACCGCAAACAAGGGGAAATTCTGAGCTATGCAATTGGGTGACGAAAATTCCGCGGATAGCGGCACATTGTTGGCGCTCTCGGATCTGGTTCTTCGGTTCAAGGGTCACAAGAATGATGTGCTGGACGGTGTCAGCCTAACTGTAAAGCGTGGTGAGGTCGTCTGTGTTGTCGGGGAATCAGGCTGCGGCAAAAGCGTCACGGCCATGGCTCTGATGGATCTTCTTCCAGCAGGTTCTGCAACGATTTCGTCAGGAAATTTAGATGCTTGCGGTCTAAACCTGGATTTGACGTCGACGTGTTTGCCCTCAGAGATGAGAGGCAATCGGATCGCAATGATTTTCCAGGAGCCAATGTCATCGCTCAACCCTTCATTCACGATTGGTGATCAAATCGGCGAAGCTGTTCTGCGCCACAAGGGCGGCACCCGCACTCAAGCGTTGGACCGGGCGCAGGAGATGTTGCAGCGTGTTGGGATCGCCAACCCAGAGCAGCGCCTGTCCGAGTATCCGCACCAATTATCCGGTGGTATGCGTCAGCGCGTGATGATTGCAATGGCTCTCGCCAATGATCCAGAAATACTGATCGCCGATGAGCCGACAACTGCGCTGGATGTCACGATCCAGGCCCAAATCCTGGACTTGATCAGAGACCTGCGTGACGAGACTGGCATGGGGACCATCATGATCACCCACGACTTGGGGGTCGTTGCGGAAATCGCTGACACGGTGGCTGTGATGTACGGCGGGCAGGTCGTTGAACAAGGTGCCGTCGGTGAGATCTTCAACAACCCTCAACACCCCTACACGATAGGTTTGATGAGCGCGATGCCACGCCTGGACAACCCTGTTGGCCGACTGGCCATTGTCCCCGGCACCGTGCCCACGATTGCGAACATGCCGCAAGGATGCCGTTTTCGCACAAGATGCGTTTTTGCGACGCAAGCCTGTGCCGAGCGTCCCAAGCTTTCTCAGATCGCGCCTGAGCATGACGTGGCGTGCCATTACGCCCCCCTCGAAGTCAACGTGTCGGTGGCAATATGAAGCACGATCTGATCATTGAAGCCATTGATGTGGTTAAGCATTTCGGGGATGGAGGCAATTGGCTGTCAAAGTCGCCCGTGGTGCAGGCTGTCGACGGGGTTTCGTTGCAGGTGCGTCGCGGCGAAACCTTTGCCATCGTTGGTGAAAGTGGCTGCGGCAAGTCAACTTTGGCGCGGGTCCTGATGCGATTGCTCAGCCCAACGTCCGGCTCTGTTCTTTTTGATGGCAAAGAGGTCAGCACAACGACAGGGGCTGCACTTCAGTCATTGCGCCGGGAAATGCAGTTCATTTTTCAGGACCCGTTTTCGTCCCTAAACCCCCGCATGACAGTTGGAAAGCTGGTGGGTGAGCCGCTTGAGGTTCATGCCCCCGAGCTGAGCGCGCAACAGCGCCGGGAAAAAGTGGCCGATTTGCTTCGCAAGGTGGGGCTGCGCGCGGAATACGCCGGGCGGTATCCGCATGAGTTCAGCGGCGGACAGAGGCAACGGATCGGTATTGCACGGGCTTTGGCCTCGGGGCCACGGTTGATCATTGGTGATGAACCTGTCTCAGCATTGGATGTTTCAGTGCAGGCGCAGGTGATCAACCTTCTTGGGGATCTGTCGCGCGATATGGGGCTGACATTGGTTGTCATCGCCCATGACCTTGGGGTTATTCGGCACATGAGCGACCGTGTCGCGGTCATGTATCTGGGCCGGATCGTAGAAAGCGGAACGACCGAAGAGGTTTATACATCGCCCCGCCACCCCTATACCAAAGCTTTGCTGGCCTCGATCCCTACGATGGGTGGCAAGCAGGGTGATCGCAAGGCAACCGTGCTGGGAGAGATGCCCAGTCCGTCCGCACCGCCTTCTGGGTGTCGTTTCCACACCAGATGCCCCTATGCACAGGCAAAATGTAAAACGGACGCACCTGCATTGCAGGGTGCCGGGACCGATGATCATCAGGTCGCCTGCCATTTTTGGGAAACGATCCCGAATGAGGCCGTGATCGCTGAAACACCGCAAAAAACTGAGGCCGTAGAAGCCCGGTTCGCCCTTTATCGCAATGCGACGGATGGCGGGCCCGTAACCCACCTACTTAATCAATCGACAAAGAGGAATTGACATATGTCTCATCTAAAGACTGCCATGATAACCGCGCTGTTGAGCGCGACCGCCTTGACGGCCAGCCCGCTGATGGCAAAAGACCTGCGCATTGCGCTGCAATCGGATGCTGACGTGCTTGATCCTGACCAGTCTCGTACGTTCGTTGGCCGTATTGTCTATGCATCGCTGTGTGACAAGCTGGTAGATATTACGCCTGACCTTGAGATCATTCCACAGCTGGCAACGTCCTGGACCACATCTGACGATGGCACATCGATCACAATGGACCTGCGCGAAGGTGTTGTGTTCCATGATGGCACCCCATTCAACGCCGAGGCAGTGGCCGCAAATATCGAACGCTCTCAGACCATGGACGAGTCGCGTCGCAAGTCAGAGCTGAAGTCGATCACATCTACCGAAGTGACAGGCGAATATCAGATCAAATTGAACCTTGCCGGGGCTGATGCCACGCTCTTGGCGCAACTGGCTGACCGTGCCGGCATGATGGTGTCACCCACAGCAGCGGCGGCAGCAGGTGCAGATTTCGGCCTCAACCCAGTGTGCTCCGGCCCCTTCAGCTTTACCGAGCGGGTGGCCCAGGACAAGATCGTCCTGACCAAGTTTGGGGACTACTGGAACGCGGATGCGATCAATTTTGACAGTGTTACCTTCCTTCCTATTCCCGATACCACGGTCCGTCTGGCAAACCTGCAATCGGGCGACATCGACATGTTGGAGCGTCTGGCTGCAACCGACCTGGGACAGGCCGAAGCTGACGCGAACATCGTTGTCGATAGTGCGGTTTCCCTTGGCTATCAGGGCATCACTTTCAACATTGCGAACGGGGAAAAGGGTGACAACCCATGGGGTAATGACAAACGTCTGCGCCAGGCGTTGAGCTATGCAATCGACCGTGAGGCGATCAACCAGGTCGTGTTCGAAGGGGCGTTTGCTGCGGGCAACCAGTCTTTCCCTCCGACCTCACCTTGGTACAACGCTGACTTTCCTGTCCCGGCACGGGATGTAGAAAAGGCCAAGGCGCTGCTGGCTGAGGCCGGATATGCCGATGGCATCGATCTGGAGGTGCAGGTACCCAACACGACAGTGCCGCTTCAACTGATGCAGGTTGTGCAGTCGATGGCATCAGATGTCGGCATCAACATGACAATCACGTCCAAGGAATTTGCGACCTTGCTCGCGGATCAATCTGCAGGTGACTATACCGCCAGTCAGATTGGCTGGTCTGGCCGTGTGGATCCAGATGGCAACAACCACCAGTTCGTCACCACAGATGGCGGTATCAACGACTCCAAATTTTCTGATCCGAAGGTGGATGAGTTGATGAACGCTGCGCGGACCGCTCCAACGGTTGCAGAGCGCAAGGCGCTGTACGATGAAGCGATGGTCATCATGCTCGATGAGCTTCCACGCCTGTTCCTGTACCACCAGAAATGGATCTGGGCTTACAACGACAGCATGAAGGGCTTTACGCCTTATCCAGATGGCATGATCCGCTTGGAAGGCGTCACCTGGGAAGAGTGATCTTCATTTGCTCGCGCTGCCGTTTCGTGCAGCGCGAGCTTTTTGTTTAAGGGACCTGATATGCTGTCGTTTCTTTTTCGACGTATCCTGATTGCTTTGCCTACGATCTTGTTGATCTCGATCTTTGTCTTTGCGCTGCAAAAAATATTGCCCGGTGATCCGTTGCTGGTCCTCGCGGGTGAAGAGCGTGATCCAGAAACCTTGGCGTTTCTTCGCGAAAAATACCGCCTGAACGATCCGATCTGGATGCAATATCTGGCGTGGGTCGGAAATGCATTGCAGGGTGATCTGGGCATATCCTTGCGGACCAATCAGCCCGTGACAGAGCTGATGGCACAAAAGTTGCCGGTCACCATCCAATTGGCGGTGATGTCGATGATATTCGCTCTGGTCATTGGGATCCCTGCGGGCATTCTGTCGGCGGTCAAGAAAGGCACGGCCACTGACTATGTTGCCAATATCGTGGCACTGTCTGGTCTTTCCATCCCGAATTTCTGGCTGGGCATCATGTTGATCCTTCTGGTGTCGGTAAAGTGGCAGCTCTTGCCCGCGTCCGGCTACGTCCCACTGTCTGAGGACTTCTGGCTGTCGATCAAAACCATGCTGATGCCATCCTTCGTCCTGGGAACGGCGCTTGCCGCGACGCTGATGCGGCACACCCGGTCATCCATGCTTACAGTGCTCAGCGCAGATTACGTGCGCACAGCGCGGGCGAAAGGGCTGGTTGAGCGGGTTGTTATCCTCAAGCATGCGCTCAGAAATGCGCTGACCCCGATTGTCACGCTGACAGCGCTGTTGTTTGGCGAACTGGTGGCGGGCGCTGTTCTAACTGAGCAGATTTTCACCATCCCCGGCTTTGGCAAGCTGGTCGTGGATGCTGTTTTCAACCGTGACTACGCGGTGGTGCAGGGGATCGTGTTGGTGACGGCAGTGGGGTTCATTTTCATGAACCTGTTCGCCGACGCGATGTATTACGTTCTTAACCCACGTCTGAGGGGGCAGTAACATGACCGATGCTGCAGTAAACCAAGCGCTGAACGCCGATCCCGTTTTGGCAGCCACGCCGGAAAACCGGGTTTGGAAAAAGTTCAAGCGGCATAAAAGTGCCATGGTGGGCGGATTTTTGGTCGCGTTCTTTGTGATCATAGCACTTGCCGCGCCGATCCTGCCCATTCCCGATCCATCTGCAACGGATTGGGGTGCCGTCCGAAAAGCGCCCAGTTGGGCCCATTGGATGGGCACGGACGAGATTGGGCGCGATGTGATGTCCCGTATGATCTGGGGCGCTCAGGCGTCTTTGCTGGCAGGTGTGATGTCAGTCGGTATCGCGCTGATGCTCGGTGTGCCGCTTGGCATTGTTGCGGGCTATTTCGGCGGGTGGACTGATGCCGTGATTTCGCGCTGTACCGAAGCACTGCTTGCTGCGCCCTTCTTGATCCTCGCGATTGCGCTTGCCGCCTTTCTGGGCCCGTCACTGACCAACGCCATGATCGCAATCGGCATATCGGCGACACCTATTTTCATCCGTCTCACACGGGGGCAGGTAATCAACGTCAAATCCGAAGATTATGTGGACAGCGCGCTCGCTATCGGGCTGCCGACACCCAAGATCCTCAGCCGATATATCCTGCCGAATGTTCTGCCGCCGATCCTTGTGCAGGCAACCCTGACGATCGCGACCGCGATTATTGCAGAGGCATCTTTGTCCTTTCTGGGTCTGGGCCAGCAGCCGCCAGCGCCAAGTTGGGGATCGATGCTGAACACCGCCAAAAACTTTCTAAATCAAGCCCCTTGGATGGCTATGTGGCCGGGCATTTCCATCTTCCTTGTGGTTTTGGGCTTCAACCTCTTAGGCGACGGGCTGCGCGATGCGCTTGATCCCCGCGAACATTAATCAGGAGTAAACATGTCCAATTTCACAACCCGTCCCGAGATAAGAGGCACCTTCGGTGTGGTGACGTCCACCCATTGGATCGCGTCGTCGGTCGGAATGAGCATCCTTGAAAAAGGCGGCAATGCATTCGATGCGGCAGTCGCGACGGCCTTTGTCCTGCAGGTCGTTGAACCGCACCTCAACGGTCCAGCAGGGGATATGCCGGCGATCTTTTACTCGGCCAAGACAGGCCAGGTCGAAGTGCTTTGTGCGCAAGGCGTGGTTCCCGAGGCCGCAACAATCGAACACTATAAACAACAGGGTCTCACGTTGATCCCTGGATCAGGTCTGCTTGCCACTGTGGTGCCGGGGGCGTTTGACGGATGGATGTTGATGCTGCGCGATCACGGCACCATGTCCCTGCGCGACGTGATCCAACCCGCGATCGATTATGCGCGCGACGGGCACCCCGTGCTGCCGCGCGTGGCAAATACGATCGCCGGCTTGGCTGATTATTTTTCGAAAGAATGGCCCAGTTCCGCCGCTGTCTGGACGCCCGAAGGACAGGCACCCAAGCCTCATGCCCTGTTCAAAAATCCAGACCTGGCCGCGACCTACGACAGGCTTGCATCAGTGGAGGGACCTTCGCGTCAAGCCCAGATCGATGCCGCGCGTGCCGAGTGGCGCGAAGGTTTCGTCGCTGCTGCGATCTTTGATTATCTCAAGGACGCCCATGTAATGGATGTGTCGGACTCCAAGCACTCTGCGGTGCTTGCACCTTCTGATATGGCTGATTGGAGCGCCAGCTATGAAGCGCCCTTGTCCTATGAGTATCAAGGCTGGACAGTGCATAAAACACAGGCCTGGTCACAGGGACCGGTGATGCTTCAGGCCTTGGCGATCCTCAAAGGATTTGATCTTGGCGCGATGGACCCGAACGGAGCCGATTTCGTGCATGTTGTCATCGAGGCCATGAAGCTGGCCTATGCTGATCGCGAAGCCTATTACGGTGACCCGGACTTCAGCGAAATCCCGATGGATGTACTACTGAGCGAAGAGTACAACGCAGAGCGCCGCAAGTTGATCTCAAGGCATTCATCCGCAGATCAGCGGCCAGGGCGCGTTCCGGGTTTTGAGGCATTGGCAGACGCCTATATCGAACGTGCGCAGCGCGACTTTAACGTGGGTTCCGTCGCGGCGCAGGAACCTACCATGTCGCATCTGACGGAAAAACGTGGTGATACAGTCCATCTTGATGTCATCGACCGCTGGGGCAACATGGTTGCCGCCACACCATCAGGTGGATGGCTGCAAAGCTCACCTGTCATTCCTGGGCTTGGCTTTCCGCTGAATTCTCGTGCGCAGATGTTCTGGCTCGAAGAAGGGCTTCCGACTTCGCTGCGTCCCAAAAGCCGGCCGCGTACAACGCTGACGCCAAGCTTTGCAGAAAAAGAAGGTCAGCAGCTTGTCTTCGGCACCCCCGGCGGCGACCAGCAGGACCAATGGCAGCTTATCTGGTTCTTGCGATTTGTGCACTTTGGCCTGGGACTGCAGGAAGGGATGGATGCACCTTTGTTCCATTCGATGCATTTCCAGGGATCGTTCTTTCCGCGCGAGGTCAGAACGGCTGAGCTGATGATTGAACCGAATGTCGGTGAAGACGTGATCGCGGATCTGCGATCACGCGGGCACAAGGTGATCGTCGCGGAACCCTGGACGGTAGGCCGTCTCACGGCGGCGATGCGCGAACCCGATGGTATGTTGCGCGCTGCCGCCACGCCAAGATTGATGCAAGCTTATGCGGTGGGCCGATGACATATTCCCTTATTGCGAAAGACACCGATGGCAGCATCGGTTTGATTGTGGCAAGCAAATTTTTCGCTTGCGGTGCGGTGGTGCCATTTGTTTCGGGCTCTGTCGCGGTTGCCAGTCAGGCATTTTGTAACCCGGTCTGGGGCACGGAAGGTAGGGCGCGCATGATGGCTGGCGAAAACGCTGAGGCTGTCCTTGCAGATCTGGTCTCGCGTGACGAGGGCCAGGCAATCAGGCAGGCGCATATGATGGATGCAGATGGAAAGTTCGCGGCGCATACCGGTGCTGACTGTGTCGACTGGGCCGGTCATCTGATCGGCGACGGGCATTCGGTGGCCGGTAATATGCTGGCGGGACCGGAGGTCATCCATGCGACGTCCAGGGCCTATCTTGCCAACGCTGATCTGCCGTTTGCAGAGCGTTTGATTGCCGCGATGCTGGCAGGCGAACGCGAAGGCGGTGACAGGCGCGGGCGGCAAGCTGCGGGTCTGGTGATCCACAGGGGCGAAGCCCACCCTTGGCTGGACTTGCGCGCAGATGATCATGCTGACCCCCTCGCAGAGCTTTCGCGGCTATGGGATGTGGCGCAGGAACGTTATGTCCATTTTGCAAAAGGCATGCCGACCTCAGAGCGGTTTTCAGGTTATCCAACCCGCGATGGGATCGACGCAGACATCGCAGCCGCTGAGGCCAAGCGCAAAGCAGAGGGGCGTGAGAGCCGCTCCTTTGCAGTCGAGATTGAATGATGTAAGCCGAGGCCAAGCAATCTGCGTATAAGCCGCTTTGTCTTGTAAGGAACAATATGAACCTCATGTCCTCTAAACACCCGGTTTCCAACCTTCAGGAACGGTTGCTTGAACTGATAAAATCGGGTGATCTGAGCTCTGATGGCAAGTTGCCGACAGAGCGCGCCCTGGCAGAGCGTTTCAACGTCGGAAGACGTTTTGTCAGACAGGCGTTGGATGCGTTGGAGGCCGATGGTCTGGTTTGGCGCAAGCAAGGTAAAGGCACCTTTGCGGGTCAGCCCGTTGATCCGATGGGGGATCTGGCAGCCAAGATTACTGGCGATACCAATGCCTTGGAAGTGATGGAGGCCCGTCTTTGCATAGAACCTGAGCTGGCGGCCCTTTGTGCGGACCGGATGTTGCCCGAGGAATTGGCGCGGCTTCGGATGCTGGCGCAACGCCAGTTCGAAGCGGCGGATGCGCAAGCTATTGAGCTTTGGGACGGCTCGTTGCACCGTCTCATCGCACAATGCGCACGCAACAGACCTTTGCTGACGGCATATTCGCTGCTCGACAAAATTCGTTCCAACCCCGAATGGGTGATCTTGCGGTCAAAGGGGCGTGACGGCTCTTCGCTACAGGTCACACACAATGAACATCTGGCAATCATTGAGGCGATCGCTGCAGGTCATGCTGGGGCTGCACGTATCGCCATGCGAGATCATCTGGAGACCCGCTTTAACGCGCTGCGCGAAGAGATGATTAAGTCTGCTGGGTAAAGCCCCACCTGGTGCGCCTTCAAAATGCCGATGATCCGTTCTGCCATGAACCGTGATCGCTTCCTCGTCTGTCTTCTTTGATAGGAACGACTACATGTCGCGGTCACATCCCCCGGCGATTACATGGCGCTTCTGTCAGGAGGCCAGTCATGACAGACACGCCCCAACTGTTGCTGGCCCATCATCTGAAGAGCCTGCGTCTGCCGACTTTCCTGCGCGA
>Ga0213868_10000252_pt1 | contig 50440 bp, 55 predicted proteins | sample PICome_9_FD_160087 | JGI IMG/M metagenome (GOLD analysis project Ga0213868, IMG submission 160087) | Coastal seawater microbial communities near Pivers Island, North Carolina, United States - PICO127 | ecosystem: Environmental > Aquatic > Marine > Coastal | place: USA: North Carolina...
ATCCACCGCTGATTTAAGATTTGTTGTTCCATGTATCACAAGGTTCGCGCACGCATCAATAGAACCAGTGATATATACATTGGAACCGAAAGAAGCATCATTATATACATCCACTTTATTTTCAAACACAACATTATCAGATACATCCAATCTACCATCTAATCGTGTATTCTTTTCTACGTATAATTGAGAACCAAGAGATACATCCCCAGATACATATAGATTGGAACCGAAAGAAGCATCCCCTTCAACTGCTAATTCCTCTAATACTACTGTATTTCCCATACTTTTGATTGTTGAATCACCTAGTTCAATCGCGCTTCCGGTTAAATATAAGTTTTTGAAACGATGTGTCGTACTACCTATATCATATACATTACTATGTAATGGCACAATGTCTCCCGATATTGAAAGAAGACCTCCTTGCAAATTAAGTTCTCCACCAATATTAATATTTCCTGAAACATTTGCGTCAGAATTCGTATTGATGTCGCCAGAGACATTTAAATTATAATTCATAGACACGTCACCATTATCGTGGAATACCACTGTTTCACCATCTTCATTCTTAAATAATGCGATATTTTGATTTGTGCCATATTGAGTAACTATTAACGCGGGTCCAGTGCCATCATTAGAAACATCTAATTGTTCTGTAATACGAACAACTGTATCAGTTTTAATAAAATCGCCTGTAAAATTAATTGAACCATCAACTCTCAAACCTTTTGTAATATGAACTTCATTTCCGGTTGGTGAAATTGTTAAGTTTCCTGATGTGGTAGATATTGTATTGTTATCAACAACCACATTATTAACTGTTAACTTATCAGCATCCAAGTTTTTATTTACGTGTAGATTGGAATTTAATGAAACATCTCCGGATATATAGACGTTTGAACCGAATGACGCATCCCCATAAGTATCCAATTTACTTTCAAGAATTGTATTATTAGACACTTCTAACGAACCATCCATACGCGTATTATTTTCTACGTAAAGTAGAGAACCAAGAGATACATCTCCAGATATATATACATTGGAACCAAATGATGCATCCCCGTAAGTATCCAATTTACTTTGTAATGTCGTATTACCATCCACATCTAATGATGAATTGATAGTTGTTTCTCCTACCACAGATAGGGTTCCAGAGATATCTGTGGAACCACTTATATTTAAATTTGAACCAAATGAAACATCGCCAAAAGCATCTAATTTACTTTCAAACACAACATTATCAGATACATCCAATGTACCATCAAATCGTGTATTGTTTTCTACGTATAATTGAGAACCAAGAGATACATCACCGGATACATATACATTGGAACCGAAAGAAGCATCCCCGTAAGTATCTAATTTACTTACTAATGTAGTATTACCATCTACATTGAGACTACTATCAACATCCACTGATGATTTAAGATTTGTAGTTCCGTGTATCACAAGGTTCGCACATGCATCAATAGAACCATTGATATATACATTGGAACCGAATGAAGCATCCCCGTAAGTATCTAATTTACTTTCAAATACAACATTATCAGATACATCTAATGTGCCATCTAATCGTGTATTGTTTTCTACGTAAAGGTGAGAACCCAATGATACATCTCCAGATACATATACATTGGAACCGAAGGAAGCATCTCCGTAAGCATCTAATTGGCTTTGTAGTGTTGTATTGCCGTCTACATTGAGACTACTATCTACATCAACTGATGATTTAAGATTTGTGGTCCCTTGGATTACCATACTTCCAGACGCATCAATAGAACCACTGATATTTACATTGGAACCAAAAGATGCATCTCCATATATATCCAATTTACTTTCAAACACAACATTATTTGATACTTCCAATGTACCATCTAATCGTGTATTATTTTCTACGTAAAGTTGAGAACCAAGAGATACATCACCAGATACATATACATTGGAACCAAATGATGCATCCCCATAAGTATCTAACTTACTTACTAATGTAGTATTGCCGTCCACATTAAGACTACTATCTACATCCACCGACGATTTAAGATTTGTATTTCCGTGTATCACAAGGTTCGCAGACGCATCAATAGAACCAGTAATATATACATTAGAACCAAAAGAAGCATCTCCATATATATCCAGTTTATTTTCAAACACAACATTATTAGACACTTCTAATGTGCCATCTAATCGTGTATTATTTTCTACGTAAAGTTGAGAACCAAGAGATACATCACCAGATACATATACATTGGAACCAAATGATGCGTCTCCATATACATCTATTTTACTTTCAAATACAACATTATTAGACACTTCTAATGTGCCATCTAATCGCGTATTGTTCTCTACGTAGAGTTGAGAACCTAATGATACATCTCCGGATACAAATACATTGGCACCAAATGATGCGTCTCCATATACATCTATTTTACTTTCAAGGACAACATTATTAGACACTTCTAATGTGCCATCTAATCGCGTATTGTTTTCCACGTAGAGTTGAGAACCTAATGATACATCTCCGGATACATATACATTGGAACCAAATGATGCATCACCGTAGGTATCAACTTTATTTTCAAGGACAACATTACTGGATACTTCCAATGTGCCATCTAATCGCGTATTGTTTTCCACGTAGAGTTGAGAACCGAATGATACATCTCCGGATACATATACATTGGAACCAAATGACGCATCACCGTAGGTATCAACTTTATTTTCAAGGACAACATTACTGGATACTTCCAATGTGCCATCTAATCGCGTATTGTTTTCCACGTAGAGTTGAGAACTAAGAGATACATCTCCAGATACATACATATTAGATCCAAATGACGCATCTTGTATAACACTAACACTTTCAAGAGCGATGGGTCCAGTTATATCCAACCCGCCTTGTGTACTCAATGAACCTTGTATAGATACATTTCCAGAAACATCTACATTTCCAGAAACATCCAAGTCCTTCCATACATAAGTATTTCCGCATATATCTGTGCGACCGTCTACATGTAAGCTTTCTAATTGTACTGTATCCCCATTACTCTTAATTGTGGAATCGCCTAATTCAATTGTATTGCCAGTCAAATACAAATCTTTGAACCGCCGTGTGCTGCTGCCAATATCATACACATCACTATGTAATGGTATAATATCACCAGAAATAGACAAATTTCCGCCATATACTGTTAAATTACCACTAACATCGACATTACCGGAAACATTTACATTTGAATTTGTATTGATGTTTCCATCAATATTGAGGTTATAATTCATTGACACGTCCCCATTATCATGGAAGACAACTGTTTCATTTGTATCATTCTTAAATAAGGCAATATTTTGATTAACACCATATTGTGTAACAATTAATGCGGGTCCAGTGCCATCATTGGATACATCTAACTGCTCTGTAACACGAACCACTGTATCGGTTTTGATAAAATCGCCCGTGAAATTCACTGAACCATCAACAATCAAATTCTTTGTAATAACTACATTGGAACCGTTAGGTGTGATAATTAAATCCCCCGAAGTTGTAGAGATTGTATCCCCATCAATCATAACATTATCCATTGTCATTTTAGTGCCTGTAAGTTCTCCAATTAAATCTGTATTTCCTTGGATAGTGACATTAGAATTCAAACTTACATCTCCACTCACAGACAAAGTATTATACATACTGACATTATCACTCAAATCTGTTTGACCCTTAACAAGTAAGTTATTTTGCATAGTAACATTTCCAGATAAATCTGTTTCTCCATATACATTTGCGTTACCTAATACATATAGGTCTTCACCCATAGATACATCACCTAGAACATTGAGTGTTTGCTGCAGCGTTGTTTCTTCTTTGACATTTAATTTTTTTTCCAAAAACGTATCTCCTAATACAGTCATGTCACCTTCTACAATGAAATTTTCTAAATCTAATGAAGCAACAATACTGACATTTGATAATGTATTATCACGAAAATATATTGTAGCTGTTTTATTTGTAGTATCATATCCGCTACTATGTTCTACGAATAAGTCTACGCGGATTTTATAGTGAGAAAATATGAAATAATCTATATTTGCCACAAAATCTAAACGCTGGGGTTGAATATTATATGGAATACGGTATACTTCAGTGCCAGTATCATATATTTCAATAGGTGTATTGGCATCGTTTATAGTATCATAATAATATATCTTCATTTTCAGTAATGCGTTTTCACTATTTGAATTACAGAAAATTTGAAATTTCCATGGACTTGGCACAGTAGTATTATAATTATATGGTGTGCTCTCAAAACGTCCTATTAAATGTGTTGTATAATCTGTAGCCCCCGAGAATGTATATACATTTGTAGTGGATGCGGACTGAGGGTCTGGTGTTGAAATGAGCTCACCAATATAATCTGGACTAGGATCTTCATTTTCATCAAAATATAATGTAAATCCACTTACAGCACTATTTAAACCCATTGGACCAGTTTCCCCAATGGGTCCTGTATAACCTTGGATACCTTGGGCGCCTGTTTCCCCTGTGGGTCCAACAATACCTTGGGAACCGGTAGGACCGATTTCACCTTGAATACCTTGGACTCCAATGGTACCAGTAGGACCGATTTCACCTTGAATACCTTGGAGACCAGTAGGACCGATTTCACCTTGAATACCTTGGAGACCAGTAGGACCGATTTCACCTTGAATACCTTGGAGACCAGTAGGACCTGCGATTCCTTGGACCCCTTGAATACCTGTGGGACCCAATTGACCTTGTGTTCCAGTAGGCCCATCTATGCCTTGTAACCCTTGTAACCCTTGTGTGCCAGTAGGACCTTGTGTGCCAGTAGGACCTTGTGCGCCAGTAGGACCTTGTAATCCTTGTGCGCCAGTAGGACCTTGTAATCCTTGTGCGCCAGTAGGCCCACCTATTCCCTGTACCCCTTGAGAACCAGTGGGTCCTTGGGACCCTGTGGCACCAATTTCACCTTGTAGTCCTTGTAATCCCATAATACCCGGTAACCCACGTAACCCTTGTAATCCTTGAGAACCAGTGGGGCCTTGGATACCGATGGGTCCAATATCACCTTGTATGCCCTGTGTACCAGTAGGCCCGATATCACCTTGAATTCCAGTAGGACCCTGAATACCTTGGGCGCCTGTGGCGCCCTGTATACCCTGGATACCTTGTGACCCAGTGGAACCAGTAGGACCCTGAATACCTTGTATACCTTGGGAACCAGTTACGCCTTGTATACCACGAATACCTATAGGACCAGTTACACCTTGTATACCACGAATACCTTGAGCTCCGGTGGAACCGGTGGGACCTTGGATACCTTGAGATCCTGTGGAACCGGTGGGACCTTGGATACCTTGAGATCCTGTGGAACCGGTGGGACCTTGGATACCGGTGGGACCGTGTAATCCCTGTGGTCCAAACAATCCCTGGGGACCAGTAGGTCCAGTTATCGAATCACCTTGGGGACCAGTAGATCCTATTCCCATTGGACCGGTTTCACCGATTTCACCTTGAATACCTTGAATACCTTGTGTGCCAGTAGGACCTTGAATACCCGTGGGACCTTGGATACCCGCGGGACCTATTGAACCAGTGGGACCAATTATTCCGCCACTTTGAAACCACGAACTTAATAATAAATTTCCACCACCACTTCCAGATACACAGAAAATATTATATGTATCCCCTTTACTGAATGATAATGATACATCAAACGTGTTATTGCCTTGATTTATACCTGTTATTTGAGAACCAGTAGCAATTCCATTTTTGTATATTTCTAAAACTCCATCTTGCGTAGGGGCACTTTGCATTTGAATAGCAATATACTTCAAATTACTATCTGCACCAATAATAATACCACCGGTGTTGATACCACTATCCCCATACGAAAATATGAAGCCACTATTATCCGTACCAAATCCATTGCTTGCTTCCGCATATATCGTATATATACCACCATTATCTAACCCGGGAACACCTTGAATACCTTGTGTACCAGTAGGACCAGTATATCCAACTGAACCAGTTGGACCAGTAGGACCAGTACCTAATGTATACCCACAATCACAGTCATTATTCGCAGGTATATTGAACCACGAAGGCGAAACTGGGTTCCCAATGTCATCTAATTCACAAGTATTTTGTATTTCTTTATATTTTTTGAGAGATGTATAATCACTTGATGACATTAGTATAAATAATAATCACATTATTTATTTTTCAATAAATATTATTGCGTATGCTCTTGTTGATTAATATGTCATTATAAATTATATAATAATATGAACGATAATGATTTAGATTTGGATATTAATAATTATAATATGCGCGATTTGGAATCATTTTTCCAAATAAAGCCAAACCAAAAATATAGCGCAGCGGACATAGAAGAAAAGGAAGCACAAATACGTGAAATATTTCTATCATCTGGAAAATTAAACAGACGTCTTCAAAAGGATTTAATAGATTTTTTGGATATTGCTCGTGATTGGTTAATATATGTAAAATGTGACGAACCTAAACACCCTACCACTATACCAAAGGATTATCAAATAGATAGTAAAACATATAATGAAGTTAGTATTCCACGAACTGATGAATTTGCACCAAGTAAGGAACGAACTGTTATTCATACCCAAACAAGTGAATTCTTCAAAGGTTCTCTAAATCCACTAAGTCATCGTATAAGCACAACTTGTTTGAATATTGATACGAAATTCCGAAAGGATAAGAAAGCACCTAGTAGTAATTATATATTGCAACTACCTACTAAAATAAATAAGGTTGTATCAATGACATTATCCGCATTAGAATTACCCATTACATTTTATGGAATTGCTGAAGAATATGGAAATGATTATTTATATATCAAGGTCGTATACAAAGATTTCATAAATAATACAGATATTCTTGAAAAGGAGAAGGTATTATTTGTAAAAGATGGTAATTATAATGCAGCCGACTTATTAGGATTATTGAATAGCCAATTGGAAATACTTGTAAATAATAATTTGGTCGATGTCAATGACCCATTTTCGTATATCCATCTTATTCTTGATATAACCGAAAGCGGTTCTGGATCTGGGAAAGTAATTATACAACCCAATGAAAAATATTCAAAACATACAAACATATTAGATATAACACTTGATTTTCGTATGGGGCGAGACAAAACGAAAGACAATAACCCAGTACATACAAAAATAGGGCAAAATTTGGGATTTATAAAAACATTATATACCGGTTCAACAAACCACGTGACAGAAGCCATTATTGATACAAACAAGACACGATATTTATATTTGGCGATTGATGATTATAATAATAGTGTAAATAATCAATTTGTAAGTGTATTTGAAGACTCCATATTGAACGCAAATATATTAGCAAGAATTTCACTGAAGGGCTCATACTTTGCAGTATTATTGGAAAATGATTTCAATCTTGTTACAGAACCTAGACGGTATTTTGGACCAGTAGATATTCAACGATTACATATTCGGTTATTGGATGAATATGGTAGGGTAGTAAATATAAATAACGCGAATTTCTCATTTTGTCTGAATTTAAAAACTGTATATGATTTATAATAATATAATATAATACAAATTTCAAAATGACCGATCAAACCCCATATGATTTTGTAACATATGTGATGACCGGGTCTGGTGGTCTTTTTATAGAAGCTTCAACAGATTACATTGAATCTATACAATTACCATACAATCCGGATTATTATGATGTTACTCAAACATTACAGTTGCGGATTCCATCATCATTATTAAATGAGAAATTGGGTATTTATAAGGACAATGATGGATATATTATCCAAGAAAATCCCAACTATGATTACATGAATCACAATTTTTATAACGATACTATCACTATCAGTTCTTCTGATTTATTGAATACACTAACCAACGAAAGCACGATCATTAGTTTAGGTGCATTTGATACATTATATAATGATTTTATACGAAAGGTTAATAACTATTTTGGGTTCAATGGACTAAGCGACCAACTAATTCAACAAAATATTGATACTAATACGAACGGATTTATGAGTAAAAACGAATTTTTGGCGACATTGAAATCAAAAGATGATTTCCAAAATTATTATTTACAAGGAGATATTGTTTTTTCAGACATAAATAGCAGTTTACGTAGTGCAATAAAAAACAATATTTTCAATAATCGTGAAAATATGCGAATGTATCATGGATTTTTACCAGGAGATTTATTATTAATTATGGACGGAATACAAATGAAATTTGAATTGAACATGAGTGATGATACGGATGTTTCTTTCGCAACTACCCACCCAACATATGATCCGAGTATGTCATCCACACCATATTATAAGAATACGTCTGTCTCAACATTTCCCAAACTTCGTAATACAGTTAAAACAGATTTACTTTTCGTAATTGTCTAGAAAAGTATGAATTAAACAAAAAATTTATCATTATATTTTAATAGAATGACAACACCATATACTAGTTATTATGCCATGCCTGGTCATGGTGGGTTCAAAATAGATCAAACATTTCCAACATATCGTCCTCAATTAAACACTTTGCGCCCGTATAATCTCAGTCAGGCAATACAAATAAAATATAGTACTCGTGAATTGAATTATAAAATCGGTATTGTTAATGATTTAAGTGATAATTTACTTAATCTTCCTATACCAAGTAATGGTACTGGAATGAAAGATACCCTTGTTATCACAAGTGATGAATTTTTAAATAATTCAAATAAGGATAATATTATTTCAATGGGGAAAATTAATACATTATATAGTGATTTCTTAAATACAGTGAATGTATACCTTGGCTCACCCATTGTTTTAGCTAATAACATATTCAATGTAAATAGTGGCGTATTTGACGAAGATGCATTCATTCATTTAATAAACGGGGGTAATTTCGATATAAACGGTTCGCTGATAAGTGATTTGTCGGGTTCTCTATTTTTATATGATGTTCCTACACAAATTCAAACCGCAATTGATCGAAATATGTTTAATAATCGCGATGTATCAACGACTGTATTAGAAGGATTTAAGACTGGAGATTTAGTTTTTATACCCGAAGGAATGACAATAACATTACGATTAAATTTTGATCTTGGTGCAAATACTGATTTATATTCGGGTCCCGAAAATTTACAAGCAATAGATAATGAACTTAATTATTTTGACCGATTAAATCGTGTTCGTAAGACAACTACATATAGTGATACAGAAATCGTCCAAACATTTACAGTTCCTATTCTATTAATTGCTAGTGATGAAGAGGTATATTCATTTGATAAATATGCATTGAATTGGAATTCAGACGCAACCGAAGAATTTGGACTCCGCGATTGGAATTTTTGTGGATTATCATCAACCGGACAATATCAAAGTGCGATTGATCTTAGTGGAGATATTTTCACATCTGAAAATGTCGGTGAAGACTGGAGTTATCGTTACAATATTGGTCGGTCTGATATAAATGCGATTAATATTACACACGACGGACAACATCAGACTGCGTCTAACGGAGCGAGTATTTTTGTATCAAATGACTATGGAATTACATGGGTAAAGGCTCTCGATACACACGGAACAATTATATATGTTTCTATTTCACTTAACGGTCAGTATCAAAAAGTGGTGATATCGGGAGATAGCTTATATAGTTCTAATGATTATGGTGTATCTTGGACTCGTCTGGATGACGATAGTAATTTGTTTTATTCCATACAAGCATTTCCTACCATGTCCGTTTCTATTTCATACAACGGACAATATCAAGTCATTGCTGCAGAAACCATTTATTTATCGAGTGATTATGGTGCGACATTTAACGATTCGTTTACCTCGGGAGACCAATTTAACGATCATAACTGGATTGATATTTCTATCACATCAGACGGTGAATATATGGTTGCGATTGAGTCGGGTGGTAAAATTTATATTAGTTCAGATTATGGAAGTAATTGGAACATGGTTACAGATTCTACTGTAAATATAGATGCGTTATGGCGCAATGTATCAATATCTGCTACCGGACGATATATGTCTATTTTACAAGATAATGGATTTATTTACTATTCCACAGATTTCGGAGTTACTTGGAATCGCAACGAAGATCCGAACCTTCAAGGACGACAATGGAGATGTGTAACTGTATCGGCAAACGGTCATTATCAACTTGCTGCTGAATTAAATGGATATATTTATATGTCTAACTTAAATTAATTTTCTATATATATGTTATAGATGCCATATAAGATTCGTAAGGTTCGCAACAAGTCGTGTTACAAAGTATATAAACCCAAAACAAAAAAGGTATTCGCAAAATGTAGCACACTTGAAAACGCAAAGAAACAAGTTAAGTTACTACGTGCCATTGAAAACAATTATAGTTTCCGAAAGAAACTAATTGCAAATAAAACTCGTAAGAATAGAAAATAAAGATTAATTTATAGTTATGATATTATACATTATATGGAGTATACAGTTCAACGATATGATAATTTATGTGAATTTGAAAAAAGCTTATTAGATTCTTGCTTGTCTGAGTATAAGGAAAAGGATTGTGTATTATATAGTCAATTAGTTATTGATTGCGATCATTTCAAGCAACAAAAATTGAAATCACATAATAAAATATTAAATAAGAAACAGTTTGACAAATGAACGATGAAAATATATTACCTGTTGTGAATCCGACATTTATGAAAGAACCCAAAATTCATCCATCAGAAAGCCTTTACAACGATACATTCAAATTATCAGAAGAAAGAATAGAAGATATAATGTGGATTTGTCTATGTTGTATATTACCAGCAATATTATTATTGATATTTATCTTATTAGTTTTGAAAATAATTTAAATTTAAATTTATTAGCTATAATATATATATTATAGAATACAACGTCTATGGATACCGAGAAGAAAAAATGTTTTTCTCATTGTAAATCGTTATATCACGAATACATTGTGTGTTTATTTATGAATTCACAAGACGTAGGATATAATGTTATTAGATGTGATCCTGAAGTAAAAATATACAACGAATGTATAAAAAAAACGAAATTGTCTAAGATATAGTTATATGTATGATAATGTTTATTTGCTGTTAGATAGGATGTAATTTGTAAGGTCTGTCATTTCGTTATAAAATATATTCATCTGGTCTTCTATCTCTTCAACATTAAAATCACTTGGATGGATGTATAAATAATCTTGACATAAATAAACCATTTGTTGATATATAATAAGTTCGCTCATTGATTTATGAAATTCGTTATATTCTGAACACCCTATTATGTTTATATTCATATTTGTAAAATCAACGTATTCTTCAAATGGGCGAACGACTATTTCTGCTTTACGACGAATCAATGTGATATCATAGCATTTGTATTTTGGATTGCTCCCAATATAGCAATGATTTACAAAATAATTATACATTAGTCTGTTATAATCACCTGCCGAATAGTCGCACAACGCATTTTTTCTAATTTCCATATTAATATATTTTGGTGGTATATGTTAAAATTGATTAATAAAATTTATTCAATTTTATGTGGAAGTAAGGTATAATAGTAAATAGTAGTTAAAAAAATCCATATAAATATTACTTTACAATTATTGCAGACGCAAAAAAAGTAGATTATGAATATACCAAGTGACGAGCAACAGCTAATTATCGAGCATATAAAAGATGGTAATAATGTGGTTGTGGACGCATGTGCTGGTTCTGGAAAATCCACTACCATTCTTAATGTTTCATATCAATTGAATAATAAAAAAATCCTACAGCTTACATATAATTCAGCACTCCGACACGAAATACGCTCAAAAGCAAAAGAGTTGTCTCTGGAAAATATGACAGTCCATACATATCATAGTTTGGCAGTAGGTTTTTATGATAGTTCTGCATATACGGATACTGGTATGCGAAACGTTTTGGGTCAAAATACAGAATTATCAAAATATATTGATGTTGATATATTGGTAATTGATGAATCACAAGATATGACCCTATTGTATTATCGTCTAATTGTGAAGTTTATTTGTGATTTATATGCGAATAACGAGAGAAAAATACAATTATTGATATTAGGGGATTATAAACAGGGTCTATATGAATTCAAAGGTGCCGATATACGATTCCTTACGTGTGCGCCTGATATATGGAAACACTACGATTTTATGTATAGTGATGTTTTCATAAAATGTTCTCTCAAAATGTCATATCGTATTACAAACCAAATACGCGTATTTGTCAATGACGTAATGTTGAACGAACAACGTATGGAATCATGTCGCGATGGACCGAAAGTATCATATATGAGATCCAATCAATATACAACTGAACGTGTCATCGTTAATAAAATAAAGGAATTGATGGAAAGTGGTTCAAAACAAGATGACTTCTTCATTTTAGCGGGTTCTATCAAAGGATATAACATGAAGCGTCTTGAAAATACATTGGTAATGAATGGTATTGACTGCTTTGTGCCATTGTTTGAGACAGATAAACTGGACGAACGTGTAATTATGGGTAAGATTGGATTATCTACGTTCCATTCCGTAAAGGGACGACAGCGAAAATATGTATTTGTTATTGGGTTCGATCAAAATTATTTCTCGTATTATGGACGAAACTTTAATACATATGAATGCCCGAATACATTGTATGTAGCTGCTACACGCGCAAGTGAAGAACTCTTCTTATGTGAAAGCAGCAATACAAAATTTGACCGCCCGCTTGACTTTCTTACCAAAAGTCATAATGATATTAAGAAACTGGATTGTGTCCGTTTTATTGGTAATCCCGGAAATGTTTTTTATGAAAGAACAATCAACGAACAAGAAGTTGAAATTAAAAAATGCAATGTCACTCCCACAGAATTAATTAAGTTCCTTCATGAAGATATATTGGATGTTATTACACCTATATTGAATGATTTGTTTGTATGTCACGAAAAAGAAGAGACACTGGATATACCCAGTATAATTCAAACACAAAATGGATTATATGAGGAAGTAAGTGATTTGAATGGGATTGCGATTCCTTGTATGTATTATGACGAAATCAATCGCAAACGAGATATTTCATCAATGCCTGTGTTATATGAGATGATAGAGCTTAGTAATGAACGATTAGATGAAAAAAATGAATACATATCATCTGCTATTGATAGTGTAGATAGAAATATGTTATCTATTGAAGACTATTTATACGCCGCAAATGTCTTTAAGGCAATAGATGAACGATTGTATTCAAAATTACGACAAATTACATACGATGATTGTTGTTGGTTAAGTGAAGACGATATTGATATTTGCAAAGAACGCATTAATACATATATTGATACAGAATGTATGGATTATGAACCAGAGGCAGAATTCACAATTATACATCATTCCGACGAAGACGCACATGTAAATATAGATAGGGCAATGGAAGAATGTAATTTGGACCATTTATTATTTCGCTTTACAGCCCGCGCGGATCTTGTTACAAAAGATAGTGTTTGGGAAATGAAATGTACCAGCGAAATATCAATCGACCACAAGATTCAAGTGGTTATTTATTCATGGTTGTGGAATATTGTATATCCAGAAGATAAAAAAATATTCAAAATATTCAATATTAAGACGTGTGAGCTAATGATTTTGAATGACGATTTTAAAAATATTGATACTATTGTCAAGCAAGTTATACGGGGTAAATTTATTGAACCTACACATAAGGATAAGGATAGTTTTATTAACGATTGTATATTGTAAATTATTCAACACAAATATATTATAACAACGACTATAATATATTTTTATTTGGATTAGGATTAGGATTATCAAAAAATAGTGTTTAATCAGTGGATTCCATTGTGTTTTCCATAGGAGCGGCATCGTTACCCGCAGCGGTAGCAAACATTTTTACGGCTTCCCACACTTTCGCGGATTCATCCATGCTGAACGCACCACGGCGTTGGGCGCTGTTAAGGAAGAATACCATCACATTAAGAGCAATGTTTTGGTTAGAAACAGGAACATCCATGATGTTTACTTCCTTTTGGGCGGGCTCACTTGTTGAAACAGGGGTTTGTGTATCGACGTTTTCCATTATAAAAAATATTAGTATATAGTTTTTATATTGTTATATAACTTAATAATAACTCTACATATATCTACATTATTTTTTCAGCCGTCCAACATTTTCTTTTATATATCTATCGAGTATGTTACATAGTAAATTGTAATCTAAATTTGAATGTTTTTCATTATCTTGGAGTGTGATAGAACAACCTCCGTGTTCCAACAATGATACATCAAACCGATGGACCCCCTTATTCAATGAATAACGAATAATATTTTCTATTGTCAAATGATTATTTTTATTTACGTGGAGATGTAGTGAAATAATATCTGGATGAATGTATTTCAAACATTCGTCCAATATACTCTTATATGAATGGAATGTTAATGACCCACACGTATCAGATAAACATACTTCATCATAGTATCCAGAACACGCGTGGTTTATAATGTGTGTGGTTACTTCTTCTGTATTGATTTTTCCTTCATACGGACAATGGTCTATACACGATATATATAACTTTGTATTAATAGGCCTAATATGATTTTCTCTTTTATAGTGTAAAAACTCCTGAATTTTGTATAATTCTGAGTTACTTTCTTGTAATGTCCGATTAATATTTCGTTCTTGAAAACTATTTGATACCGATGTCAAAAACGCGAAATTTGTCATTTCGTATTTTTCGGCATATTTCAACTTGTTAATATTTGGAATCAATGTAAATATATTTGGATAATAGTCATCAATCTCTTGGTCCGCGGATATTTTCAATTCTTCAATTGAATCTTTACTTTCAATATATTGAACGCACGATTGGTACAGGTTGGGTACATCTTTCATTATTGGCATATGTTTATGGGATACAATTGAACCAATTTCAATATTACTTACAAATTTCATATCATAAATGTCTTGGAATATCATTTGTTTTTTATCTGTTGTTATTTCATTGGGTGTCAATCCCTGAATTCCATCTCTTAAAGAAACATCAGTTATCACGGGATTTATGTACTTATATACATCCTTATACAAAGTGCAACTCTTGATTTGCTTTTTGATGTGGTTTACCGCATGATAGTTCATTATATTATAATAACTCATTCTGTGATTTATCAATAAAATAACCGTTTGTATTCAATTTTATAATGGTGATATACAATATATTACCAAATAATATGAATGATGACTATCTGACAAAACAAATAATTACGTATATGGGGAATAAGCGGAAATTATTGAAACATATTAAAGAAATACTAATCAATTTAGAAGAAAAACACGGTAGAAAGTTGTCTATTGGTGATGGATTCTCGGGTTCCGGAATTGTATCACGACTATTCAAACAACATTCGTTGGAATTATATACAAATGATTTGGCAGGATACGCAAAAACATTGAATCAGTGTTTTTTAACGAATTTCAGTGATAAAGATAGTATTCAAAAATATATTGACACCGCAAATAAACATGCAAATAATAAAACTTCAAAGTTCCTTAAACACTATATTACTGGTAATTGGTCTCCGAAACATCCCACTGAAATAACAAAAGACGACCGTGCATATTTTACCCACGAAAATGGTAATCGTATTGATATTATACGCAACTACATAGAAACCATACCCAAAAAATACCAACCTTTCCTATTAGGTTCTCTCATTGTTGAAAGTTCTATACATAATAATACAAACGGACAATTTTCTGCTTTTTACAAAAACGAAGATGGCATCGGACAATATGGCGGCAAAAAAAACATTGATATTAAGCGTATTACCGAACCCATAACACTTAAGATGCCTGTTGCATATAATAATAATAGTAAAATCCACATTACTAATATGGATACAAATGAGTGGATTAAGCAACTTCCAGAGTTAGACCTTGTATATTATGATCCTCCTTATAACAAACATCCATACTCCATTTTCTACTTTATGTTAGATATTATTAATAATTGGAATACAGATAACGAGATTCCCACCACATATCGTGGACAAGTTAAAAGTTGGATAAAATCTAAATATAACAGTTCTATTGAAGCCGAAAACGCATTTTCAGATTTAATTTCTAATACGCGTTCAAAATATATACTCATTTCATATAATAGTGGCGGTATCATACCTATTGATAAGATGGATAGTTTACTAAAAAAATATGGGTCTGTCACCAAAATACCTGTTACACACAACACATATAATCGTCTGAAAGGTATAAGCGAATATAAAAGTAAAAAACCAACTACAAAGGTCAACGAATTTTTCTGGTTAATTGAGAAGTAACTAAGAATCTTGGTTATCATCATACATATTGTCTAAGCAATAAATAAGTTCTATAATATAATCATTTTTTTTACACGATTTATGCATTCTGATATCAAAATGTTTCAGCATATGTTTTAATTCCTTTTTGCTATTGTCCTTCAAACTATAATACAAGCTATTGTATTCATTGTCAGACATCATTATATATGAGCTCTTCGTTATTTGCGGTTTCGTCTGTGTTTGTCTCATCTTGTGTTCCCACTATTGAACGTGTATCCTGACACTGTATATAGCAAATCGCAGTTATTACTATAACTCCTGTTCCAATATATAATATCAACGATATTAATGTATTGAATATACCATTCATTGATTTTTTTTACTGTATATTATCGGTTAGGATAATCATTCAATTTTGTATTCTATTTGGCAAAAGTTTTTATCGTATTTAGAAATGCATATATTTTCAATATATTATTATATCAATAAATAATATATGAATATGTCAAAAGATAATTGTGAATGCAAAGATTGTGACTGCTGTGCTGGACCTTCTAATATGGATAAATGGAGATATACACTTTACACTACCATATTGTTCTTAATCATTGTTAATCCAATGACCTACAAACTCGTAAATGGGTTATTGGGTAGCATTTTCGGCTCTATTGCCGACAATAAAGGTTGTCCTTCAATGATGGGTATATTATTACACGCAACTGTATTCACAATATTGTTGCGTTATATGATGGATCTCGATATTTAAAAATTGTTGAGAAAAATTGAATATATTCATATGATATAATATAATATAATATACTATGAATAATCAAGAAGTAACTGTTGAAGATAAATACAAAGACCCATATAAACACGCTATGTTTACAAACGAGCGAAGAAATGGTATATTAAGAACAAGTAATATAACAAAAATATCAACTACGTGTGAAATCTGTTATAAAAGTGAAGGTATATATAGTTGTAGAATATGTAATAAATTGTTATGTATTACTGACGCAACCAAGAATATGGAAAACACTTACTGTCAAGAGTGTTTTGATAAACCTCAAAATTCAAGTTTCATAAAAGCATTTGATAATAAAAATCCACACACTGGATGCTTTGGATACATTTACAATATTTGGTTTTGTATGTTTAAAAAAAAACGAAAAAGTATTACTCCTTCGGATGGTATTGTGCCAACGCCACCTGGCTAATTATACAAATACTGTGTTTAATTGTTGAGATACACGCATAAACGTGGTACATTTCGGCATTTGTTTTATATTTTTTGCGTTAATATACGTGCAAGTGCTACGAATACCACCCAAAAAATCTAATACGGTGTTATTCAAATCACCTTTGTATGGTATCTTCAATACACGACCTTCCGATGAACGATATTTCTCCATCTTACCATAATGCGTTTGTTGAGCGACATCTGAGCTCATTCCATAAAACTGCTTGTATTTTTTTCCGTCTATATCTATAATATCTCCCGGATTTTGGTCGTGTCCCGCAAACTGTCCGCCCATCATTACAAAATCCGCACCAGCTCCAAACGCCTTTGCCATATCACCCGGACACGTAATACCTCCATCTGAAATAATATGCCCGTTTACACCGTGTGCCGCATCAGCACACTCCATTACCGCGGATAATTGCGGCATTCCTATTCCCGTTTTCAGACGCGTCGTACACGCACTTCCTGGTCCAATTCCAACCTTTACAATATCCACCCCACCATCCAAGATTAACTGCTCCACCAATTCGCGGGTCACTACGTTCCCCGCTACAATTATCTTATCGGGGAATTCTGATCTCACGCGCTTACAGAAATGTAAAAAAGTGTCAATATATCCATTCGCTATATCTACACAAATCCAATTACAATCAACTACACTCATAATTTCACATAACTTTGTAAAATCGTTTGACGATATACCACTGGATACCATAAACATATTGGGGTCAAGTTTATGTGTTTCTTGATATTTCACAAAATCATCTTTGGTGTAAAATTTATGTAATGCAGTGATAATATGATGCTCTTTTAAAGATTCATACACTTCAAATGTTCCCGTTGTATCCATATTTGCCGATATAATAGGTATTCCTTTCCACGTCTTACTCTTACAATTTCTGAATTTGAACTCACGCATTAAATCTACTTCGCTGCGACTACAAATGGTTGAACGCTTTGGACGAATCAACACGTTATTAAAATCCAACTTTTCGCCGCTCTCAATCTTTGTCATGATACAATATGTATATTATTGTATTATTCATTATATCATTTTCATATGTAAAATATAAATACTTCTACACATTTTTGCCAACTTGTGGTTATTGTATAACTTGCTATCAAATAACGTTTCATGCTATCATCATAGTTATACAATAATACATATCCACTCCCTTCATTCAATACTTTTGAATACAATAATTTATTATCTTCTTTTGAAAATACCGTATTACAGCAATATATTATGTCGTAGTTCCCAAAATAAACTTTCCGAAAGCATATATTGTCAAAATCAACATTGCATACTTCTTCATTCAGGTCATATACACTGGTTTCATACCTATCTTTGTGTATTTCTATTCCATGACATAGCATTTCAGGGAATGATCTTGACATTTCGCATACCAATTTACCTACACCACTTCCAATATCTATAAATGATCCACATTGTTTTACATCCCGAATTGTCTTTGTTATACATTTGATTATGTCTGGTGGGTATGTTTCTCCGTATATATACGACGAGTTAGTTATATCCAGGTCATTCGGTATTATATAGTGTTCGGGTTCTATGTGTATTCGTGGCATTATGATATTATTACATCGTCATCTCCTGTTGTCTTTGTATCATTTTTACTATGTTTTTTCATACATGAAACCTTATGACGACTCAACGAGCGAGTATTTGATGCTTCAAATTTATTACATACATTGCATAGTAATATATTATCGTTTAATGTAATGATATTTGAAAAATGTGGTTTGAGAACCAAGTCTAATTTTGGAAATGCTATGTTCTCTAACTTTGATAATATTTCTTTATTGAATGTTTTACACAATTCTATCATTGATACTTTTTCTTTGATAAATGTTTGATATTCTTTATTTATATTGTTGAGAACATCTTTATCTATTTGTATATCTTCATTTTCTTCTATTTTGTTATTTGTGATTAGTTCCAATTTTGGATGTAGATTATCAATTATATCTATCGCAAGTTTTATTAACTGAGGTGAATAGTCTACATTATGGATGTAAATTGCTATTTGAGAACCTATAAAGTCTATCTGGAAATTCTGTTTCGTCGTAATACCACTATTCTGCGACAAAAATATACCATGTTGTTTTTGGTTCTCTATATCTCGTATAAATTTCTGGACTTCTCCAAGTGTTACATTCTTTTCATAACTTTTCGTTTCAATTAATATTAATGGTTTCTTGTTTCGCTTTAAATGAAAATCGCACGCCGCCGTCATACCTGTTGTATTATTCACTTCCGCTGTCGGATACAATTTGCATAGTGTAATTTCTAACTGATTCTCACCAAATTGACCTTTATATGTTGAATTTGTATATTTTCCAAGGAAACTTTGGAGTTGGTCTTGTAATTGCTCTCTACGAGTATCGTTTTTTAAATCTGTTAGATTGTCTTGAATACGTGTTTCAGATGAACTTATCAATTGCTGAATGTTTTGAATGAATGACGACGATTTTTCATTATATAGAGAACCCAATTTATGGATATTTTCTTGTGTATTTGAAGACGCCTGGTTAGTGCTCTGAAAAATTTCATATTTAAAGTCTCCAAAACATTTTTGTAATTCGTTATAAAACTCTTGATTTGCCTTTGGTATTGTGTTCTCAATTGTTATATTACTATTATTGATTAATAATAAACATTGTTCCTGGAAATATTCCTTTATGTTCGCATTATTTTCCAAATGCATTGTTGATATTTGATTTTTCATTTCATCTGTTATCATTTTTTGGGTACACGATAAGTTTTCGTTTAAAATATAACAAAAACCATCACTATTTTTCTCAATGGTACTTGTTATTGTCTTTACTTCATCAGATAATGTATCTATTGAACGCATTATCTTTGACTGAATTGTATTATTAAACGTATCGTCCATGTTCTCTACCAATTGTTCCATTAAATCTACCAATATGATATTCATCAATGTAGGGTCAATTTGTGGATTGTTTTTATAGAAATCAAATACCTTTTTATCTTGTATACATATTGTTTGTTGGTCCATATTAATATATTAATAACATACTTTTATATTATTAATGCAGTTAAAAATTGAATTACTCTTTATAATATTTATACGATTACTTAACCGAAATATATCATGATATACACTATTGAAAATTTCACAGAAGTTTGTGATAAATATTACTTGGTTTTCAAGAAATATTTCACTACCCCATTTATCTTCTACATTGGATGGATTGTAATTCACTACATTTCCGTTCAACTATACGGTTATTGGTGCAGTTATTTATCTATATTTGGATTTATTACATCACCATTCGCACTTACCACACCGATTTGCCGAGGCTTGGAATGGTGTATCCACAACGGAAGCAACATCATCCAACATATGTGGCTTATTGTCGGGAGTTGGCTTGTTACCAAAGTATTTGCTACTACACTACAGGATAATTAAATATTTAACGTCAAATTTTGAGTTATATTGTATTATACTTTACATCTTTTTTACACCTTCGGAATGTTATTTTTTCTGGTTTTTACACAGCGATATTTATCATTACGAACCTTTCCATCCTTACATTTACGAACACATTTCTTGGTAAATGGATTGAAATCCGGCAGTGATGGGGGACATTTACGTTCTTTCTTGCTATTTGATTTTACAATGACATTTCTATTGGATTCTGTCTTTGTAACTATATCATTTTGATTCACATTATTTGGACTGTTGTTTTTTTTTGTTTTAATACAGCGGTATTTATCGTTTCGGACCTTTCCATCCTTACATTTCCGAACACATTTCTTTGTAAATGGATTGAAATCCGGCAGTGATGGGGGACATTTGATTTCTTTACTCTCTGTTTTCAAATCTACAGATAACTTACTCGCTTCTTCCAATATTTCTTGTGTTATATTCGGCTCACGTTCGGTATAAATGTTATATGTATCTAACATTGTTTTGTATTTGTCTATCAACTCATCCAAATTAAATTTTCTACGATACAAATTTTTTTGTGAATATTTCATCATCAATACTGTAAATACTTTCAAAAATGTTTTATCTATTTTGTTCCCTTCTGAATGGTATATTGAACTTATTAAATTAATCATATCTAATGATAAACAATAACTATCGAACGAATCCGCCATATCACTGATAAATTTGTCGTGTGATTTATACTTATTTTTATATTTGACACATTTATAAAGGTTTGTATAGTCAATCTTATTCGCACAACTAAATTCTGGGGGATAATAAGACCACGATTGTGCAAAACTATAACTACTATCTTTGGACTGCTGGATGAACTCATTTTTTGATATTACCAAACCGAAATCTATATAACGAATCTTACCGGTTGACACATTATATACAATATTCAATGATTTGATGTCTTGGTGTATAATATCATTGTCTGAAAAAAATTTTAATCCTTTGAATAACTCTAATATGGATGTAAAAAAAATCTTCTGGTCGTGTAAAGATAACTTTGGATATATATTTTCTGTAAAATTATACAAATCCATACCACCATCGTCTATTAACAACTGCGATAACTTTGATGGATCCTTGTGATATACACTCTTCACTCGCTTATTTATACATTGACTGATTATTTTTTTTGATTCATCATTTATTTCAGGGTCACATTTTATTGGGGTCCGGATAGAATACTTTTCCAAGTCTTTTATATGTTTTAATTTTTTCATTTCATTCATTTCATCACTCGCATCTTTTTTCCTCATTACTTTTGACACCCGTCCATTATAATCAATATTCTTTTTTGATTTACATTTTAAACTGGGTTTTATCACACATCCATATGTGCCTTCGCCTAATATTTCATGACTCATATAAGTATATATTACATACATATTATTTCATATCATATATTGGCAACATATGATTCATTTCTGTTGTATTAATCGCATTATTTCCGAAATATAAATCAATGAATTCTGATGTCTTTTCATTTTCCAATGATTTAATAATTTGTTTGTATTTTTCAATCAATTCGTCGTTTTCAACAGTTATCTTTGGACGAATACATATCAAATGATTTTCAATTAAATACTCTTTCTTCCCGTCAATAATACAATACTCGAAACTGTATTTTCCTGTGCCATATCCACGATTGATAACCAGTACAGCTGACGTTCTTCCCTCGCGTTCTATGTAATTTTTCTTTGCTGGATTGCTATACGTTTTTGGTTTCAATTCGTTGTTTTTTATATCCGAACTGTAAATCAACTGCGTTTTGGTGTCATCTGTCGTTAATTCATCTTTTACTTGATTCCATACGATAGTACCTACATTTACGTTGAAACCGAGTGTATCCAAACTCTCTCCTTTCTTATATAACATCTTCATTTTTTTTATATTGTCTTTCGCACCAAACACTGTGTATCCATTGACTTCCAATACAAATTTATCATTCTTCGCATTTTTCTTATTTTGTATGACTACAATGACTGTCTTTTGTTTGGTATCCATAAATCCGTCTTCGTCACATTCAATGATATCCAATATTTTGAAATCGTTATTGATATAACTACGAGTATTATCATAATACAAACTGTTTAAGAAATTTCGCGGCAATACGAAACTCAATATGCCATCCTTTTCCAATAATTCAAGTGATTTGATGATAAATGGAATGAATATATTGGGTCTACCGTCGAAATATTGGTGGTATTGAGTATCTACTTGTGCTTTTTTCATTACGAAATATGGTGGATTTCCAATAATCAGATTGTATTTGTTGGGACTGTCATATGTCAAATAATCTGCGTTGTGTAAGTGTGTTTTGTCGTTTTTCAATTCCTGAATTCCGTCAAAGATGGTGTTGTTTTTCTCAATACCCGTGATTATCGCATTCTGATATACATCACGTAGCTGTGTAATATATTCACCCGAACCACACGATGGCTCCAGAATAGTATCCGCTTTCTTCAAGTGCTTTTTTATTACATCAATATTGTGTTTTATTGTCTTTGGTGGTGTGAAATATATTCCTTCGGATTGTTTGGATGTCTTGGAAATAGACTTGGTGAGGGTTTTTGATAAATCGCTGAACTCCATTCTTTATACATACTATCAAAAAATGTTTATATGCTAATCAATTTTTTTCAAATATTCACTCTACATGTCTTTTTGATAAAAAATTGAAAAAAACACTACCATTTTAGATTGATATACAAACACATACACCAATGAATACGGTTTTTGAGAGACTTTTTAACTACGATTTCAGTATCAAGGAGCTTCGTAGCTACCTATGCTACGAAAGCATTGATAACTATATCATCAATGTTCGTCCTCTTACGTTTGATGAGCAATACAGATGTACTATTGAGATGGTGTAAAAACTACCATGTCAAAAAAACGGAGTATAAGAAAATAAACCATAATTTATATATGATGGATTACATTTTTTTCAAGCACCCACGTGAAAATAATATGACATATTTACAGCATTTCTGCTTTTCGGCTAACTTATCTTTTTTATTTTTAACTGCTGGAATACAAGCGCTAATACATTCAATCTTCCCATGTATATTTCAGACATCCAGCACGGATACACAACGCGTGTTGAATATGTTTATGGATTCCCATGAGAATTAAATTATTTTAACTCTATCATACGTTCAAGTTCGCGATGAATATCCTGGAATACTCCATTCCAGTTTCCAATAGTTTCACTCTTGAATATTTTTACATTATTATACCATTCTGTGGTTTTACTATTATCAAACCATCGCCAATCACATACACTTCCTAACACTAACCACGTATTTATACCCATCATCGCAGATAAATGGAGAATAGATGTATCCACACTAATAACCACATCGGAGTTTCGAATAATAGCAATAGTATCTACAAACGCCGCTTCTTTATCGATATCATATTTCATAATATCAAAACCACTATCATCTATTTCTTCGCTTCCGCTGTAACGTTGTAATGATATTATATCAATATCAAGTGAAGAAATAGCCTTAAAGTTTTCCAATGGTATATGTTTTTCTACAATTCCTAATAGTCCCTTCCAACAAATACACACTTTGAGTTTCTTTGTGCAGTTATTTTTCAAGACATTAGACCATTTTGTTGCAATATTCGGGTTCTCAATAATATAACTTTTTCCAGTATATGGCGTGATTGTATCTATATCAAGATAATGCATGAGTGAATATATATTTATATAATAATCACATTGTGCTACCATGACCTTAGTACATATAATTTGTGTATTATTGAAGTCTATAAGGTTATCTAATTTACTATCAACTAAAAAATATATTGTTGCGTTCGGATATTTATTGGATAGTTCTATTACATATCTACCAAATTGAATCATATCTCCTAAACCTTCTGTATTTATAATAATTGTGTTAAATGGTGTTAATCCGTCCCATATTTTCGTTTTATGAAAAGTAGTATTATAGTGATTATATTGATTATATTGATTTAAATAATGTAAGCCACTTTTGATTTTACGATGTCTAAGAAAAATGAATCCTATTTTATTATATGTATTATAATAGGTAGGATGTTCCCGGAGCAAAGATTCAAAAATCTCTATTGCTTTATCAAAATCATTCAAATAGCCATAACATACACCAATATTACATAAATGGGATACTTTAGAATTGGATACTTTAGAATTGGCATATTTAATTGAAGAAGTATACCCTTCAATCGCATTGTTGAAATCCTTAATCATAAAATAATAAAACCCCAGATTTTCATACAATGTATTTAATATTTCGCTCTTTTCATTGTCTAACAATGATGAAGAATGGACTTTTTTCAAAAGTATCATTATATTCTCAATACACGCATTATAATTATCTTTTTCTTTTAATAACGTAATTTTCGCATATTCACTTAAAATAGATTGTTTTTCTGAATCGGTATTATGTTTATAATCCACATAACTTTTTACTTCGTGAATATTGGAATGAAAAATCACATTGATTTCTTTTTTAACATCCCCCCGACTGTCATTTGTAAAATAAACATTGCGAGCAAGTTCTATAAATTCTGCATCAAAATCTTGATTATACTCTTTGATGCGAAGTTTATCTTCAATATCCCATAGTTTTATATTTATTGTTTTTAATTTTTGGTATATACTATTTTCTAGATTGTATTCCAATATGTATGGACGTAAATAAGTCATTTCGGTAGTAATGTGGTGTAATTTATCGGGGTCAGTAATTTTTGATTGTTTTATTTCTAATATTGAATATTTATCAAATATTTCGCCAATAGAAACAGGAATTTGTGGGTTTTGTGTCATTTTTATAGAATAGTTATATAAAAAATATTAATACATAATACGTATATCACTTGTGGTTGAATAAGCATTACATAGTTATTTGACAAATATTGCGTTCCAATTTCCGCGTTCCCACATAAACTCATAGTCACTACATTCAATGGAATTCATAAAATTGGAAAACATACTTTTATTATATATATAATAGTAGCGTGAGGCATTCTCCTTTCCAAAGGAGACAATATTGTCCCCCAATACGAATTTCTTTTTTTTTGAGTATTCATCGCTTTCAAACGCCCATACAGTTACAAGGGCGTGCCCGCCTGGCTTTAATACTCTCCGCATCTCATTCATTGCTTCAACACGTTTTTCTTCACTATCTAAGTGATGAATCACCGCAATACTAATAATGTAATCAAAACTGTTATCTTCATATGGTATATTACCCACGTCCGCACACGCAACGTTTAATCCCCGCGATTGACATATTGAAGTTAAGTTTTCACTTTTATCAATGCCGACTATACTACATTTGTCATTGAAATATTTCATATTCTTGCCATTTCCACATCCAACATCCAGCACGACTGAATTGGGTGTAAATCGCGATTCTCCAAACTCACGAACCACGTCCCATATACAGAAACGGGTGTCGGAAAAATGGGCCGCGTGGTTTTCATAAAACTGTGTGGATACTTGCATTATATTCAATCTTCTATATTTTGCATAATATACTGTGGAAATAAATCAATTTTCTTGTGCTATATAGTATCTTGTAAAAATATATAATTCGCACGATAACCACAGTAATGCCTCTCATATGGGCGCTTCGCGCCCGCTATTTATATCGTCTGTCATTTTATCTTCATCGCGTTTATAGGTACACTTTCTCTTGTGCTTGCATAGTGATGAATTGTGTGTATATTCCTTACCACAATCGCACATAAATAATGTTGTCGTATTATTATTAGCCAAAATTTGCCGTTTATGTTTTGCTGTGTTTAAATGTCGTTCATAATCACTATAATATAAGCATTTATACTCGCATTTTTCACATATGAATTTATCACTCCTACTACTCGTTTTTTTGTTAGCCATTATTACTAAATATTGAGACAATAATTCACAATTATACTATATTATGTCCGAAGTTTATCATTTTTTACCACCTTCACGTATATCTCGTCTGTCAACATTCCCATTATATGGGTACGATTTATATCAGAATTACCATAATTCCCTCCTGTCGTTGCAAAGGTCATCTTAATATACCATTTGTAGCGGGGCGATTCTGTATCATTCTCACCAAGCCCTCCCGATTCTTGATATACCTTCTCAAAATAGTCATTTGAGACGGTCTCTATATAGTTGATTAGTAATGGCATCTTCTTTTTTTTCTCATCCTTCTCCCAGTCACCATTTGATTTTTTATAATATATTGTCTTACGTTTCTTATCCGTGCAATGAATCGGACGGTCTTCTACCTTCATGGAGTATAGATTGCGTTCTAATACGTTCATCATCCCGTCTATGTAGCCATTATCTTCAAACTTTTTTAAGTCGTCATCGTCTATCTTTATTGAACGCAAGAAGGAATTGAAATCAATCGCATCTTTACATTGGGTATTCAAGAAGAATTTAAGATTAAACGTATTATTTGTATTATTTATTGTATTATTGTTGGTAACCAATGACATTCCTGATATTTTATCGCTGAGAACTTCAATTTGCTGTTTATGTTGCTCTTGTTGCTCTATTAATAATTTTCTTTGCACTGCTTGTTGTTCTGCAATAATTCGTTGCTGTTCTTCATTTTGTTTTTTGAGAATGTCTTTCATTTCGTCTTTCAATATCTCTTCGGGTGTTTTATAATTACATTTCTTCTTATGCTTAAATAAACCAGAACGATTTGAATATTCCTTACCACACTCGCATTCATATGTTTTTTTAGTTCCAAATGTTTCCATTTGTTTCCATCTATGTTTTGCAGTGTGTAAATGACGTTCATAATCTCGTTTATCATTGCATTTAAACTCACACTTCTCACATACATATTTATATGTTCGGCTTTTTTCGGCTAAAAATGTTTCCATTATTACTAAATAATGAGACAATAATTCAGAATTGTCCACTAATTCTTCAATGTCATTATTTCATCCTTCTTCAAAAAACTACTGCATTCACCTATCAAACCCTTATCTGACAAACCTTGCAAAAAACCTCCCAGCCAATTCAAGAAGTGGACAATAATATTATTGTCCATTTTGAAAAGTTTTCATGGACTTTTTTTCGATGTATTTATAACTCTTAATTTACTACTTTCGGGAACCTGGATATACATATTTACACTATATTACTATGTAAATATATCAATTCTATCAATATTCCTGTAAGGGAGGAGGGAGATTACCTTTCAGAGAAGAGGACAGGGGAAACAGAGTGAGGAGGGAATGATGTCTCACATTTTTCTCACGGTATTCACAGTAAAACCTCTTATATGGGCGCTTCGCGCCCGGATTCCATAATCACTTCCATAGGCATTTCTATCAATTCAATATCAAAAGCACGTTTACCGGATTTCGTAGTTGTTTCTATATAAGATACACACTGGTTCGGCTGGACTCGTTGATATATGTCGTCGGAACCATAAAGATTAACCGCTGTGTAGTGGAAGATATAATCACTTTGATCTTTATCGTCAGTAATAATTCCGGTTCCTTTATTAATATTAAATTTTTTGATAACACCTTTACGACGTTCAATGGTTTGGCGTTTCATACTTTCAGGCATAATATTCAAAGCTTTTCGTGGAGTTAATATATTCAAACCCTTTTTTATATTCCTAATTTGTTTTTGACTGTACTTGTTAATGATATTTCTGCACTGTGTAATAGCAGTATTATTAGTAGCGTGCATTGAATTAACAGAAAGTTGAAAATCTAAATCGTAAATTTTGTAGTGGAAAATACCGCCGATTTTATTTTCTTTGAACGACGAATTATTGTTTATTGATACATAGACAAAGACATTATCATCCAACTCTTTGCAAATAACTTGTTCTTCTGCATTGTTGTTGTATCCATTTTCAACATTCACACGAATGTCTTCCAAAATAGAAGATATAACACTGGGGTCTCCAATACACATACGTAGCGCATTCTTACTCTGCTTGACTACATTTCCAAGGTCAAATTTAAACATGCACGATCTACTTTTGTAGCTTACGTTTTTATTTTGTGTATTCTTGAATGTAGGTTCTTCATCGCATATTTCAGGGAATGTGCGAATCACGAATTTTTCAATAGCCTCAAACCTGGGAGATGCAGTATGACTTTCCCTATTAAATAACTCATATCCGCGAAGACCGGTCATTTCGTTGGTATGACTATCTTCAATCCACTTATTTCGTAAGCTTTCATCCGGACAACGAACGCACGAACATTTATAGTATTCCCCTTTATTATCAATAAATTCTTTTCCGCGATAAAACCAGCATTCTTGTGTATCTAAACATATAAAACATTTCATATTTTCAACAATAATTTCCATTTTCTTGGCAATAGTCGTTTGTTTATCATTACCATTCTTATATATATCAATTTGCTTCACAATGTCAGCTTTAATATTCTCATTCTTTTTATCCATTATACAATACATTATCATTATATTATGTTAGTTTTACATTTTTTACATTGTTTTAGTTCTTGACTTGCGAGTGCCCGTTTTAGTTTTAGTATTGCTATTTTGTTTTCTTTGTGTTTTGGTTTGTGATTTAACTTTTGTAATAGACGATTTACAATAATTGTCTCGTGCTTCCTTTAATTTTCTAATAATGTTTTCTGGTGATTCGGTGTAAATATTTGTAATTACTTCTTTTGGTTCATCAAGAACCATAATGGGTGATATTTTCACGTTGGACGGCGTTTTTGACCCACCAAATACATTTGACGGGACATTTAAGCAAGTAGTAGGTGTATCGGGCAACCCATATCCCCTGCATGCAAAAATATTTAGTTCAACAGATGATAGGGGTATATCCATCTTTTTGGTATATTCGCTGATATATTTAAAAACAACGTTAAGATCCATTTTCCAGTTATACTTTTTTAATACATCCCAATCAAAAACTTGTGTATTACGATTACAATGCCACAGCCCCATCCATTTGTATCTGTCATTTTCAATATCATCGGTTTCATTTACACCAAAATTAGAACTTTTCAATACATATTTCATACTTATATTATTTAATGTATGCTCTTCATGTGGCTTTAGAATGTTCGTACATATAAGTGATGGGATTGTTTTCTCATCTTCCCTATCTTCTGTTGGTGCCATCAATGTTGTTCCAGGAAACCCAAATATTCCAATCTTTTTAATAGGAAAGTTATACTCTTCTTCTAATGGTTTCATCATAACTGTGCCTTCATTATCAATAACTTTGTATATTCCCGGATTAAGAGAACCGTGACACATTAAAGAGAATTTTTCGGTGATAGAAGGAATTATATTTGCGGTTTTACCTGTTTTATCAATAAACGTCATATTGGCTTCGTTATAATACATCATCATATCGCTTATAGGGACGTCTTTTAATTTTATTAAACTATGGATATGTCCTATTAATCCCCGCGTTGTTGACGGGGTATACAATAACTGTGAAAAACCTAAACGCTGATAACATTTTATTGCTGGTTTATTATCCATTGCCACGTTAAGAAATATTGGTATGTTTTTAATCATAGATTCATTATCACGTTCCTTTACTAATTCTACAACTTTATTAATCATTACATTGCATACTCCTTTTGTATTTCCATATTTTGAAATATTTTTACATACATTCCAAAGATAATGGACTGGACTTTTAACAAAGCTACCATTGTTTGGTTGTTGAACGGTGACGTTGAATTCTTTACCGATATCCAGATTATATTGGACCGTGCAAAATGATACCAATGTCAAGTCTGGTGAATCCAAATCAATAAGCGCATAATCAACCGAGTTTTTTAATATATTCGGCTGGTATGAGCTTATATTAAAACAACTATTATATGTGTTCTTTATTTCTGGATAAAAATCCTTGGTCTTTGCGTAGTTAACCCACTCTTCTGTTTTTGCGTTTTTAATAAGTTTTCTACAAGAAGCACTATATTTGCCAATATCATCAGTATCACAATCAATATATGCTTTACCTTCTTTATGGGCGTAAATTATTTCAAATAATTCGTATCCATATGTTTCTTCATCTATTTCCATTGAATTTTCCCAGATTTTCTTCATCTCTTCAATATCTCGTATTTGATTTTTCATGTTTGATATTTTTTTCGTATTTATTGTATCTTTATTTATGGTTTTTTTAATCTTTTTTGCTGTTTTTTTAGTATTCGTTTTTGTTGAGAATTTTCCCATATATTACTTTGTGTCTTCTAAAATTGATTTATAATGGATTATATATATTATTGTAATATATAATTATGTTAAGTAAAGTTGAAATAGGTAACTATCAATTGTCTTGTCTAAAAATGGTAAGGGATTTTCCGAACATATCGGAAATGTTCCGGAAAAATAAATATGCTGTTCCAAGTTCGCCCAGAACAATTAATGTTGGATATTGGCAAGATGAGACTATTGAAAATATCGCCCGTGAATTAAAGTGTATATATTATTATTCGTGCATATTTGATAATAATATCAATATTTATGTACCCGATGATTATTATAATTATTGGGGTTCAGAAAGTATAAAAATTATGTTTTGTCCGGACGACCAAAATGGCTATTTATGTTGGTATGACAAACAAGCCCGAAAATATCATAAACAACATTTTTCGGATATTGATGACTTGTATCACCAAATAACTGTTATACAAGATTGTGAATAATATATTTATAGTGATTTGAAAATTGAATATTTTTTTTTATTTTTCTTTTTTCATTCAAGATAAATGGATTTGTATCAAGAAACAAAAAATAATTATTGTGACGCATATACACATTTATGTATTTACGGACTATTAGAACTTGGATGCGTATATTGCGCCAATATATACACTATTCGTAGCAAAAATGAATTATATTATATTGATAAATCGCTACAATGTTGTAAATGTGGGCGAATTTCTCTTATACCTATTGTACCAAATTCAGTTTTGGTGAAAAAGTATTATAATATTAACGAGAGAATGAATATTATACAAGAGTTGAAAATAAATATATATCCACAATCAAAATTGTAATTAGTAATTACGACCCCATTGTTACATTCAAATAATACAAATGGTCGTCTATACTGGTACAATGTGTAGGAGCACACGTATTAGAACATAGGTCATCTTCCAACTCATTGTCGTTACATATAATATTTGCCGAATTTTTTTCATTATACCATATTTCGTTTGAAATATGCGAATACCCCAATACTTCTTCGGGAACGTGAGGAACTATATCATAATAGTGGGTGACACGATAGGATACTATGTTTGATTTTTTTATTTTATTTGCGAATTCATCATTGCCTATACGCGGACTCCCAAATGTAATCAAATATTTTACATTGTATTGTGGATATAATGTTAATATATCATACGCAAGTAAAGTTGCCATTGATGCCCCCGCTGAATGACCGGTTAAAAGTAAATTATATACTTCATATTTTTTAGATAATGGTTCAATGTTGTAGAGAACCTGGGATTTGACATGGCTATATTCCTTGTAAAATCCCTTTGAAATACCAATTGAAGTATCATTATATGGATAGACCTTTCGTATTTGTATATTATCTATCCAATTCATAATGTTGGTAGAGCCACGATATGACGCATATAGTGTGTTTGTATATGAATCATATCCTTGTAACACACGAACACCTTCTTTCTCAGTGACATATTCGTTGATTATAGTGGGAAGACACGTATCACAATTCCATTGATTGGTTTCGGAAACAATATACGATGACTGAGCTAAATTCACCGCATATTTTGCCAAATTTTCGTCGTATGCTCTGCTTGTTATGAGTAATAGAAACAATACAATAAACATTCTATATTGTATCATAGAATAAAAAATTGATTTTAATTCATTTTTTTACATGATGGTAAATGAAAATATCAATACTATAACAATAATAATGACTTGTTTAAAAAACTGTGATAAACGACAACATTATTTTGTATCTTGTCATGACAATTATTACGGGTATAAATATATTCCAAATTCGGATATCTCTTGTCAACGAGATGACATTGAAGATTATTACTCCGAACTCTGTGAAATATGCAAAAGTGCGTTTGATTGCTGTGCCGATGACATAACAGATTGTTGTAAACGCACAGAGATACCTTATCCTACAACGCTACCTACTTCTCAGCCCACACTATTATGTGGTAATGAAGAAGTATATTATTTTCAAGAATCTGAAATGTGTCATTTTATTGAAACCCGGAATACTGACATCACAACAATGTTTGACAAATCAATGATGTGTTGTTCTTCAAAACGAAGTGAATGCTGTATTGTAAAAACAAAAGAAATACTTCTCGGTTTTGGATGTTTCGGTTTATTTGTGATATTTTGTATATTCGTGCATTTGCGCCAACATTGTGTGAAAGTAGTTCCTGACACTCAAACTTCAAAAAAAAAGGATATGAATAACTGTAAAATATTACCTGTATAAATTTATTATACTTTAACTTCTATTTTACATTGATTTTATCTGTGAAAATGTCAATGACATTTTTTATCCAGGGAATTGTATTGTAGTCTTCTTGAGATACACACTTATTCAAATAATCGCCTACGATATTCCAATAATATGTGGAATCAATGGCTTCAGGTGGCGAAAACTTCAAACTTTCGCTCGTATTTTCAAATTGATGTTTCAAATTTCTATGTTTTTCATTTGTAATTTCATTGGGAAACTCTTCCAGCATTCTACCAAGAATAATAATAATATTGCGTCCCATTGTGTTTATAGTATCTAATGTATGAGTATACAAATCATATTATTTATACGTTGATTCAATTTTTTAAGTTATTCACTTCATGGGGGCACCATGCACAACTTTCATTTTTCATAGCACATACTTCACAAATTTCGGGAAATAGATACAAATATCCAAATGGATTAGATACGTGGTCCGGGTTTGAAAATCCACTTACTTTGCGTTTCTTACAATGCTTACAAGGTCTTCCACGACACGGGGACAACATTTTTTCATTTTTATGGATAAGATGTTTTTTACATAAAAATTGATTTTGTCTGGGTATAGGCATGTTCTCAAACATTGTATAATATTACTATACACAATTATATATACACATTTGATAAAATTCCTATTATATTCTAATATTTGCATTATATTTTCGCGCGGATTTATATTTCGTCAAACATATATGATGAAATATGTAATAAAATTGAAACACCATAGTTTATATGGCTGTTGTAAACGATTAAGTTATATGGACGAGACATTTATTAACGTAGTTAAAACTAAATACGACGAGGTGCAGCGCAGAGATATTTGGGAGGAGAGCCGTTGGAGCTATATTTCCAAGATTGAGAACGATGACGTTGGAAAGGCGGGCGAGAAGACAATCCAAGAGTTCTGTAATAATTCTGGAATTCCTGCGATGATTGATGGATTGACGACCAAGGAAAGTGGAGGTGGTATGGGTGATGGAATTATTAATGGACGCAGTGTAGAAATCAAAACTGCCAGATTGGGAAGCGGTAGCTCCAGTTTCCAGCACGAATTGGGTGAAGTGCCTTGGAAAGCAGAATATATGTTGTTTTTAGACGTTAGTCCGAGTACATTTTATGTTACTATTTTCCCGAATTTCAGTGAAGAATTCTATAAAAAATCGGGAACCGACAACAGTGTTAAATGCAACCCAATCTTCCCAACCAAGTCTATTTGCTGGCGCAAAGGTGCAGGAGCATTCAAACTTGACACCACAGTTAAACTTAATGAAAAAAATGAATATACATTTTGCTGGAACCCAGAGCGAAAATGGGAGGAATTCGCATCGTTTGTCAATAAAATTATTACTCCAAAAACTGAGAGTTAATTTGCGATGTGCGTATATTATATGCGGAATTAGTAGATAAAAACGCGATTTCATTCCATTTGATGGTTTTGAATTTTTTTATGTTTTCAGTTTTATTCACATTGAAAACAATCCCGTAGCCTTTGCGACCAGGAAGGTCATCAAACGATGTATAATATCTCATATTGTCTTTTCCAAAGCACGTGGATGGTATGAATACATCACATTGATAGAACATTTTTTTATTTCGTGTGGTGGATGGCGTGCCGCCATCGGAAAGAGAGTAAATTTTCATTGTTTGGGTGTCAACTTCGCGAATATTATATTCTGTATTGGTGTGATATTTGGACCAGACTTGGAATATACATTCAACTTTTACGGGTCGTCCATCAGGTTCAATAAAATCGGTGTTTATTTTCTCACTATGGAGAAGGTTCAGTCCTTTAACGCGCTTGCGAGGCACGCCTTTCCCGTCACTCTCAAACAATTGTGGCAATATAAAACAAACGTAATCTGAAAATGATGCTGAATGATTTATAAATTTGAGAGCAAGTTGTCCGCGTAAGCCGAATGGTGGATTTCCAATGGAAACATACTTATGTTGTCCGGAAGGTTTCCATTTCAAATAATCACATTGGACTATTTCATTATTAAAAGATTCTATATCTATACCCATTCTACGGTTGGAAGGGAGAAGTTTCAGAAAGTTACCGCTACCAGCAGAAGGTTCAATATAATGATACAATTCATGAGTGTTTCCATATTTTTGTATTATTTCATATGATTTATCTATACAATATTTGGCAGCGCTTTCGGGTGTAAAGAACTGGTCCTTTTCTTTGGATGAAAACAGTGAATAATCAATATCCATATTCGCAAGTCGCATAAGTTCAAAACAATATGCGGGTGGAACATTTTTGAGTTCATTCCATCGTTTGACAGTGCCTATTGCAACATTCAATTCGCACGCAATGTCATTATATGATTGGGTTTCCAATATAGTATTCAACAATTCAAGAAGATTTACCATGTTATATTTTTGTTATTAGTAATATATCTGGATATCAAAATCAATTTTCTTGATATATGTGTATATCTTGTATTACACATATAACTCTATATCCCTTCTACTTTTCCAGAGTAAGTAATGGTTTTCACATAATCACAGGTTCCCAATATAGAATTAGTAATATATGTTTGCATCTCTTCCATATTTTCAAAACAAATAAGGTCGCCATTATGAAATAGTTTATATAATTCCACCTTTTCCAATACGTCTACTTTGGAAATAATAATGTCCGTCACACCAGTAATATTGAGAGCCACAATGAGTTTATCCAAGTTCAACCAGTTTGTTTTGCGTATTCTCCCTGTGGTTGTGCCGATTTCGCCTCCAGCTTTCACAATTGACATTAATTCAGTGTCTTCCAATAATGATTCGGGGAATAAGGGGTCGGTTCCCGAACGGGTGTCGTAAATTTTAGATGCGCCATATATTTTATCTATTTTTTGCGGCGGGAAACCCAGACAACACGCACCATATGGCAGTGTTGTGCTTGATGTAACAAATGGATAATTGCCGTAATTAATATCTAACCAGAATCCTTGGGCGCCTTCACATAATACATTACCGTCCAATACTTCATCCCATAAATAATTTTTCAAACTGTCTACACTTTCAGCTCGTATTCCTTTACGGCCATATTTGTCTTTATAACACGGTGCAATACCATTTGATGTGGTTCCTTGGTCTTTGTATTTCTCTTTGTCTTCGTTAATATGTGTTTCGGTCACGATATGTGCTTTGGGAGAGATTTTAATGAGTGATGTATCAAAACCATATTCTCTTAAATAGTTGAGTTCGCCCATAAAACTTTCTGGGTTCACGACACAATCGGGTCCAATAATGGATTTTACGTTATAAAAAACACCACTAGGTATCAAATGTGTCTTATATTTTTTACCATCCACATATATTGTATGTCCTGCATTATTACCACCCGCCCACCGACAAACGTAATCATAATGGTTATTTTTTACCAAATGGGCGACGAGCTTTCCTTTGGCTTCATCGCCCCAATTCAATCCACAACAAATATCAACCTTGGAAATAGTCATTATATTATGGATGGTATCTGTATATCTTACAATAGGGAAATTATATCTTTATACATACGCATTAGTAAGATAATATATACAGGTTATGTATGTATTATGTATATTTATTGGAATCTACCGACCATTCTACGTATGTCGGTGCTACGGTTGATTTAGACCATCGTCTCCGACAACATAACAAGGAAATAAAAGGCGGTGCTGTGGCAACAAGCAGAAAAGTATCACAAGGACAATTATGGAAACGACAGTGTCACGTTGCTGGATTTCCGAGTTGGCAAGCCGCACTACAGTTTGAATGGGCGTGGAAATTCCAGTCTCGGAAATTGTCTCCAAAACTGAAACCAATGGACCGACGAAAAAAGGCGCTTGACAATTTATTACAGTTGGAACGCCCTACAAGTAAGGCAATACCGTATTCTGAATGGGACGAACCAATACGGGTTATATGGGAAAATGAAGAAACATCACTAATTTAATGATTTCGCACGAGGTCGCTGTTGTTTATGGTATTTTTGTATTTGTTCCTTAGGAGTTATGTATTTAGACCCATTTTCGGTCGTCATTTTTCGGACAAATTTATCCCTTTGCCACGGAGGAGAATAAGCATATTTATGCGTTTTGTAATTGTTATCCATTCAAAGGTGTACGGATAAGTTATTATATCTCGTGCTTGTTCTCTATATCACTTTTACATTGAATAGTTTGTGATGAAATAAATCATTTTTGACTTATAATCTTTACTATTTTTCCAAAATATAGGCATCTCTTCTTGATACATACAATACACTTCCACAGGATGTAAATCTTTTATTTCGTCTTGTAAGCAATATACATATATTACCCTGTATTCTGGAAACAATATAGAATATTTTTTTTTTATATTTTGGTGATGTTCTAAATGTATATCGTTCTGAATAATAAATATATTGTCATTATTGTGGTCTACATAACATTCATTAAAATTATATTCCATTGTAATAGCCACATCTTTTGCCATCATATTGTTGATACTTGTCGCATATTGGAATAAATGAAACAAATTAGTATATTTTAATTTATGTGACGGTGTTTGGGTTGAATGTTTTGGTGTCTCTTCTTTTTTAACATTTGTATCTTGTGATGTGGGTTGTTGTTGAAATGGATTATCTTGTTTCGCGTTATTATTTTCATCATCATCATCATTTTTTCCAATTAATAAATGATATGCCTCAGCAATCAACTTGAATTTTTCTTGTGCGGTTGGGGATTTATTTTTATCGGGATGATATTTGAGTGCAAGTTTTTTATATGCGCGCCCGATATCACGTTTGGATGCTCCTATTTTGAGCCCCAATATTGAATAATATGGGTCTAATGATTTTTTGATATGTTTGAATATATTGTCTGTCATTTTTGGTTTATGATACTCGTATTTTGTGTCAACTGGTTTGAATATAACATCTATATTATGATATTTTTGCAGTAGTTCTTCAATTTCATCAAAATTATATTTGTTGGTCCATTCAGTTTGAAGTTCTATGTCATATTCACTCATCTAAAATATAGTTACATATTGTTGATTTTTGTAATTTACACCTCTACATGCTGAAATTTTATAAATATTGAATAAAACCATTACCAATATTGTAATGTAATTAAATAATCAAAATAACCAATCATAATGACTGATATTACTACTAATCATAACAATGCCGCTTCCAGTGTGCGCGGTGATGTTATCTATGACCTACGAAACACAGTGAAAGAGATGCGTCAGATGTGTAACTTCACCATATCTTCTAAAATGGTGATGAAAGATATGATGAAAAAAACGATGAATAGTGAGGGCGAATTCTTGAACGACATAAGCGACTATACATTTGGACGAGTTCGTCTGTGTGAATGGGAGGCATTTGACAAAGAACTTTCTTCACAATGTTGGTAGTATAGAAATAACCAAGTAGTCCTATGGAAGGAATATTCCAAACACATAATATACATAACAATACAATATTTTAAACAATTTTAACATTTTCATCTTTTTTCTCACTATACAATATAATCTGTTTGTATAATGATATATCTAATTGCGTTTGTGTCATTCATATGTATTTGTATAGTTTTTTTACTTCGGGGGTGCAAAGTAATATAAATAGAATAAGCGTAATATACTATTATATATGGATGATGAATATATATTGCGTCGCAAACGCATATTACACCAGACAAAATGGAGACAGAAACAAGAAAATATATATTACACCACCGGTAGACCAATATTTGATAACTTAAAAGTAGATAATTATTATTTCTACCAGGATGATAATGGCAAGCGTGTAGGTGCGCTATATAAGTAATTGAAAACATTAAAAATCATTTGTATCATAGCTCAATAATATCCATTACTTTATCCACATATTCTTTTGAAATATCACATCCTTTAAAATGTCGGTGTGTATTTTTACACGCAATAGCAGTTGTTCCACCACCCAAGAATGTATCCAATACCACATCACCTTCGTTAGAATGTTTCTTAATAAGGTCTTCAAACAACGCAAGACTCTTTTGTGTTGGATGAAAACGATTTTTGCCACCTTGTAGTGGATACATATAGATACCATTATCATATTTACTATTGAATGTCGGCTTACCTCCTTTTACACCAATAAGTGCGATTTCCCGACAGTTGGTTAAATAATTCACACCAGAATTAAGTGGTTGGGGATTGGTCTTTATCCATTCTATGAACCGAATTTGTTTGAATTTGTGTTTCTCAAACAACTCTTTTAATGGTGTCAACTTCCATATATCAAAAAACATAATCATTGTTCCTCCTGTGCGTAATTTTCTGTAATATTCCTTAATAAATGAATCCAATATTTCCATTGTAAATTCTCTATCCCAGTCACCATAATTGGTTTGGACGCAATATTTCTTTCCATAAACTGAACCATATTTCATATAATTCAGTTTTTTTGTATCATCACTCAACCCATTTTCCTGCTTATATTTTTCCCATTCTTCAATCGTTTTGACGTTATCATTGTTTTGTTTCACTTTATTATAAAGGTTATCCATACCTGTTTCGTGAGAAATAATATATGGCGGGTCAGTCAATATTAAATCAACTGAATTGTTTTCAATGCTTTTCAGATATTCGTGTCCCTCTGTGTTCTGTATTTCCATAATAATATTACAATATAATATTAATATAATATTATATGGTTTTGGTATGCATTAAATATTTTTGTTTATTTTGATTTTTTATGTGTTTTCTTTCCACCACGTGCTCTCGTAGCAATGGGTGAAGTAAGCATTCTTCTGCGTTTCCTTGTATAAGATTTTGATACAGGTCTTGGTGTTATTGTCTTGGCAGTTTCTATATCCATTGCTGATGATTTATTATTGCTATTATTATTTGACGATTCACGTCCTCGTTTAACACCTAAATTTGCCATAATGTTGGCTGCTTCTAATGTTTCTTTTTCTTGAACTTTTATTTCATTTTGTTTTTCAGCTTCAATTATATCACTTACAGTAATTAATAAGTTTAAACCATCTTCTTTATTATCTTGTGATGGTATTTTGCGTTTACTCGTAACATCTGGTTTAAAATCTCCATCATTTGTTTCATTAATCCCTTGTTTTTTTAATGATTCTATATCCTCTACTATATGACCTTCTATATTTTTCGTATCAACCGATTTTTGTGAATATTTATCACCCGATGTTTGTAAATAATTTGAACGTATTTTTATTAATGTGTCGCGGAATTGAGATATACCATCCGCGTCATAATAGGTTTTGGCAAATGTCTCCAAGTTGGAATTTGTTTTGTCAAATAGGTGATAGTTTACATAATCGTAAACATATTTTGATACTATATTCAGATTGTTAGGAATAATGTTGTCGTTAATTGATTTTTTAATTTCATCACTCACTTGCGGATACATATCCAATAATAAAATTTTAGAGGATGTATCAATTTCTTTGTAGAAGCTATTTATACTATTTATGAATTTATCTGATCCTCTACCTCTCAATTTGCTTGCGGTTTCCTCCATTTTAGATTTCTGTGTGATAATATAAGTTAAAATGTAATATTTCAAAGCATTACTTGCGTTCAAAATACTTTTAAGTGTAACGTCATAATCATTCATATTTGTGTCTTTGAGTTTATTATATGAAAATGAAAAAGTATCCATAAATAATGATTGTTTATTTATTAAATTTGATAATTCATCTGATATATCATCTTTGATAAAACTTTCATATAGTATAGATGCTATACTTGTCTCCTTCATTTTTATATTAAATTTCATATCTGACTCTGTTATTATATTAAGCAATTCAAGTGAATGTGTAGTTAATGCGTCAAACTTTGAAAACGTATTAATAAATATATTTGATAATACTGCCGATATTTCAGCATATGCTTTTAATCTCATTTCTGTATAATTCGGGGGTTCTCTATACGCATCGCCTTGAACTGCCATTTCAAAATTCCTTCTATTTATTGAAGAAATAGAATTTGCTAATATAGACAAATAGTATAGTCCTTTTGATGAATCCTTTTTATTCAACTCTTTATTTAATTCTTCTATTATTGGGTTCATTGTTTCTTCCTTTATTGCTTTTATGCGTTTTATAGTGAAATCTTTTTTTGATTGTTTCCTAATCTCCTTCATTAATTTCGGAGAACATTTACTATGACCCCCTTCCCATATTTTATCTAGTATTTTTTTTGCGTTTTGTCACTCATTGAATATTCTTCTGAACCATTTTTTTTGGTTGTAGATAAAAACGAAAGGTCAGATTTAATTTGATTGCAACACGCGTGAGACCATTTATACTCTAACTTATACATTTTTTTGTCATAGTCGCTCATTATTTTTTTAGTGGATCTATTTCCATCTTCTGATTCATTGTGATATAATTTAAGTAGCAAAGATGCTTGATAAATAGGAAGTATATGTTCGCATTCAGCACTTTCACTATCAAATTCGTTTGTCATTGGTATACCACATATATAACAAGGTATTCCTGCATTATTTATATCACCTATTTTACCAATAGTATTATTACATTGTATGGCTGCTCCAGATGCGCGTTCCCACCATGAGCGTGCGTTATTGTATTCTTTTACTGTATCATTTATTTCAATAGTGGCCTTTGGTGGCTTCGTTCCGAATAATCGTTCAAATGCTTCACCTGCTTTCATTCCTATCAGTGTATTAATGTTCTTTAATGGTGCTGTCATAATTAGTAAATATATATATATTATCAATTTATTTTTTTTGATAATTCTAATACACTACACGTTTTTCATGACCGAAACGTAAAGACAAATCAACCATTACACCATCAATTACTCCACTATAAATCATATTACGAATAAAGCTTACGTCTTCGCTTGAACCATCAACTATATTGTCTCCTATTTTTTCTATATTCCTAAAAAACCATGGGTATTTGAATCGTGTATCTTCTAAAATCCCATATCTTATTCCCATACATCCCATTCCTGCATACGCACATTTAATGATTTGTTGTCCTTTATTTATTAGATCTTCTCCTTGTGTATCAGAAACGAATTCAAATCCACCATTTTCTTTATAATACTCTATATCCCAGTCTTTCACACAACATAATTGAGAACCACCATCCATCGCATATATACCCGAACATACTTTGTATTGATACAAAGTCATATGTATCAACTTATCAAGCAAAACTGGTGTAAATACCATATCACTATCCAGCCAAATAATAGCATCGTATTTGATTTTACCATTAAATGGTTGTTGTTCTGGACCGCGTAATACATTCGCCCCGAGACACATTGTGCGTGCAAAATTCACTTGCGAACTATAGTTATTGGATAAAATAAATTTATATTTATCTGATAATGTCGTTATAGAATTAGTCCAACATTTTAAAAATATATTAGAAAATGTATTACCTGGAATACATATAATAATGGTCGGGTTTTCTGTAGGTAAAGAAACATTGTATTCTAATCCTTTTATTTTCATCTAATATACAAACGATTATGAATTATAAATTTGTTATGATAATATTTTTATGTTTTAGTTTTGCTATCTCTAAATGACGGCACAAATAAACCCGAATGACCTATAAAAAAAACAATACTGATAATGTAACAAGTGAAATCCAACCCACATTCCATACACAGTTTTTGTTTATTTGTCTTATACCACAACTAATGCGATTGTCCTGGATATATGTTTCTTCAAGAGGAAAAATCTTTGCTGCCATATAATACATTATTATGTAAGTTATTTATCTTGGTTTGATTTACAATTTATTACAAGGTTCCCTGATAATATTAGTAAAATTGAATATGAATACGCAAACAAAAGTATAATAAATGAAAAATATGAATAAACGTGATATTGAATCAGAATTGGAGAAGTTATCCAAAGTATACGAAAGAATATTAGAGTTAGAAGGTATTCGCTCACATATACAATATGTATTAGAGTTCACAATATCTGAATTGCGAACAAAGAAGAGATACGATGAATTGACAAATGAGATGATTAAATACCGACAAAAAAATATATTAGGGTCTTCTGAAATGACTAATATGAAAGTGATGAGAATTATTCAAGAAGAAATAGAAGACATACGAAATGATATTGGTTTCGGAATGATTGATAAAATGAACCAAATAAGTGGTTTATATAACAGTATATACGGTGAAGATTACAAAAAAAACGAGAGCAACATTATCAAATCTATGAAATTACGCCGATTAGCAAATAAAACGAATAATGATTTAGAATATTACTATAAAGAATATAAAAGCTTGGACTATTTGGAAGAACGGTTGATTATACTATATGAGAATTTAGAGAATGCGTAAGAATATATGAGAATGCGTGTAACTTATTTTTTATTACTATAATATATAATGGTTGCTACAGAAAGTGAGTATAAACGATATGAGTTAGAAATAGATAGATTGCCTTCAACGCATAAAAAGGAAATAGAAAAACATAAATCATATCTTGGACGAAAGAAATATTATCCCCATAATTTGGATGAGTGGGCCGAAATAGGTCGCCAAATGCCAAAGAAGCATGCCGAAGAGAAGGCAGAAATGGAAAAAAAACTAAAACAAATGCGAATTGAAATAGACGAACACAACAAAAAACTATTGGAAGCGGCGACAAAGGGTCCTCAATGTGCTGTGTGTTTGGAAAACAAATATATGGAAGAAGGTCTTAATGCGCCTGTAAGTTTTGGACCTGGAAAATGTAGAAAACATATTTTCCACGAAGGTTGTGTAAATGACACACGTGTAAAAAAATGTCCTTTATGTAGAGGTGATAAGAAAGCATTGAAACGTGTAGATATGAAGAAATTATCAAAACTCGCATCCCCCGTTTTAAAAGTAAAAGCTAAGAATGTTACAAAGAAGAACTCTCCTATAAAGAAAGTTGTGGAACGCAAACGCTGTCCGAATGGCACACGTAAGAACAAGAAAACAGGTGAATGTGAAAAGAAGTAGCGGGCGCGAAGCGCCCATAGGGAGGCATTTACACTGGTTATGGAGTTAAAACTATATTTTTATATGAAAAATATTGTTTATGCATAGGATAGAATTAGTTCATTTTTTTTGATTTTCTTGTTTTTACTGAACGCATTTTTCTAATTATTTTCGCACGTTTCGTTTTTTTCAAAGTTTTTGTTTTTTTCTTTTTGTTTTTGTTGTTTTTGTTCTTTCCACCATATTTCATAATATGTCTCATCATATCCGTATTACCATATAGAGGTGTTAATGCCTGTAGTGCTGCGCTACTTTGTTTTTTATCTGGGTTTTTTTTACTTAAAACGTCCCCTAATGATTTATTTTTACGATATGCTTTGTTTAGATTATGGGGATGGGGGTTATAGGTCCTGTCACCTTCTACAGAGATTTTCTTGCCATCAGAGTCTTCAAATAACAATTTATTATTATCATATTTAGAGTCCCACTTAGCTATATCTTTTTTACCTTTAAATGTCATATCTTCTAAATCGTATTGTTCATCTTCTTTTAGTGTATAAAAACCCATAGTGTTTGGTCTGTCAATTACGCTTATATGTAAATCATATTCGTTACCTACAATTAAATCGTCGAGGGGAACTTCTGTTCTATTAGAAAGGTCCATTATACTATATATAACGAAAATAAATATACCAGTTGTTTATAACGGGCGCGAAGCGCCCATATGGGTGGCATTTACTGGTTTATGGAATAAAAAAGATATAAATATTGGGATTATCATAATCATTTATACTCGTCCGCCAGCTTTGAGTTGAGAATTTGTGATGGTTTTATCGCCGTGTGCCCGATTGTCGTGTCTGTCTTCCCACATATAATTGGATGCTGTATTTTTACCACCGTGATTACGTGCAAGAATATGACCCGCATCTTTATTTGCTGCGCGTTCATTTGCTTGGGGTGTATTCAAACCCAAATCCTTGTATTTATTTACAATATTCTTTGCAAACTCAACCAATGTTGAGTTTGAACGTGTTCGTTCAAACAATCCTTTAACGAATTGTCATTTATTACTTTATTAAATTCATTATAAAACATAACATATTCTTCTACACTTTCCCAAGGTTTTTTTCCATCATTAAACAAATATGCCGAGCCGACACACTCATACTCTATACAACAAGTATTCAATCCAATATACTCATACTCACGGTTCAAAATATAATAATTATTATTACTATCCCAGCGAATGAGATAGGGTATGTATCTTCTCAAAAATGTTTCGTAATGATAGTATTTTGAATTTATTTTGTATAATATTATAGGAATACGATCGCTTAATTCTATTATTATTGAAAAGTCATCAAAATCTTTAAGATTTTTAAATTTTTTGAAGACATTATATGTTTCGGTTTCTGCGACAATAGAAGAATATAAGTAATCATTAACAATTGTATTGCGTTCGAATATTGCCGTAATTTTCGTTGTTACGTGACTACTCCCCAAATTGTTATTTGTTAGATGGGTTTGTTGGAAATCAGTGAAATTTTCAATGGTTATATCAAATTTAGTTTTATTTATTTTTGTTATAAAATCGTTTGAATTTATATCATATATTTTATCAAGATGTATTTTTCTCCCCCTAATCAAACGAAGGAAATATTGTAAATTATCAGCACTGGTTCCATATTCATTTAAATAATATTTCTTTATTGTGTCATCAGACCATTTATCAAAACAACACTCATAATAATAAGGGTTTATATAACATACAAAATATGTTCCATCTTCTATTCCAACTTTAACGTATTTCTTATTTCCTCCAAATATTTCGTCATTTTTATAATCAGGGAATATTTTGCTGATTTTTTGACATTTTAATTCCTCATCCTCATTTTCCTCCTCATCTTCATGTTCTTCGTCATCTTCATGTTCTTCGTCATCTTCATGTTCTTCGTCATCCTCATTTTCCTCCTCTTCGTCATCCTCATTTTCCTCCTCATCTTCATGTTCTTCGTCATCTTCTTTCTCATCATTTATAACTTCAAAAATTATACGAATCATTGTTTTATGTTCACCTTCAAAATATTCACGACCAATATCTTTTCTTTGGGTGTATTTGTTTTTAAATTTTTCAAGAACAAGTCTTTCCATCTTTATAGAATTTTTACAATTCATATGGAATAAAAGAAGTGAACCTTTTGGATATCCATGAAATCGTTTGTATTGGTCTTGTGATGTCCTGCCGACTTTATAAACATTTTCATTTGAATTTACGAATTCACGTGCTTTAATCAAATATATATATTCGTGTAACATTACACTGGATAATGTTACAATGTGTTTTTTTATTTATTATTCAATTTTATACATTTTAAATCAAATTTGCTATATTATATTGGAAAAAAAAGATAAATTTGTGTTTGTATGTTATATTATTATATCTACTACGTTTGAATAATACAATTTTCTTCAACACGAACATTTGGTAATAGCTCCTTTAAATGATTATTAATTGATTGTATTTTAGTAATATGATTGCGTATTTTGGTTTTTATGTCTTTGTCTTTGGTAATATCTTGATAGATATTATGAATATATTCATTGTGATCTTCGCTATTCCTCAATAACTGTGTCATGTATTCAAACTCGCTGGAAGAAACATATATATACAAAAGCGTTTTTTTTCCATCTGCAACATACATATTAGTGTGATAATATTCGGGTATAGTTTCGCTTCTGTAAAATATTCCAGTTATATTTCTTGAACTTATGCAAGGATTATCAATGCTGGTGTAACCAGGTTGAAATGTTTCTGGTATAGGAATATCCTTTACAGACATAGGATAATGAGCACATATAATATTATCTAGTTGAGAACTTAAACAATTTGAGTAGTTTCTATGTAATTCACTGAATGCCTTTGTGAGCGAATGCGATGCTGGGTAATTTATATGCAACATTTGTATTATGTTTAATAACTGCCGGCGAACATTACAATGTTGTATACCGAATTTAAGCCAAAACATATCATTTAATTCATTCAATTCTTGGGTTGTAATAGTAGCGGATTGCATTTCTGTGGATGTCATTTATAGTGATAACTGACGAATAGTAGTGGAATCAATTTTATGCTGCAATAATATGTAATGGCGAAAACAGAAAATAAACTACATTCAAAAAGGAATAAAACCCATCAAAGACGAACAAAGATTATTGATATTACAGTAGAACCCGAGATATATTATCCGATTATAGACAATACCGGTAATTATATGGATAAGTGTCCTGCGTTTATCAAGCATGGAATCAAATGTCCGTGTGGTGCTCGGGACAATTGGGTGTACGATAGTACCAACCCACAATCAGAGTGTTGATTTGTTGGAAATAGATTTATAACGGGCGCGAAGCGCCCATAAGGAAGGCATTTACTGGGTTTATGGAGATAGAACTATATTTTTATAGTAAAAAGTATAGTTTATGCAGTGGTTAGGTTACCTTGTAAGTAGATATACTTTGTATACTTTGTATATATAACTAAAAATGGTTAATTATAGTTGTGTAAAATGTGGTAAACAGTTCAATCAAAGGGGACACTATAATAAACATATAAATAAAAAACGACCCTGCATAGATGAGTCAAAACTTAAGGAATATATTGAAAAGGTTATAGATGATAAATTAAATAGAGGAGAAAATCGGTCGGAAAAAATTGATTTAGTAGTTTCAAATGATGATAATATTAACGACACCGAATTACCGAGTATGGCAACAAAGCATAGTATCGGTCAATATTTTACAACTAACACTACATTGAAGGAAAAGGTATTTCAGTTCATAACAAATAAACCGAGACATATTTTGGAACCATCTATAGGTCAAGGAGATTTAATAGCATATGTTGCAGAAAAGGATTCAAGTATAACATTTGATATGTACGAAATTGACACGAAAATCAAAATGTTAGCAAATATACAAAAAGATAAGGTTATTTATGGAGATTTTATGAGACAAACAATTACAAAAACATACAAAACAATAATAGGAAATCCACCTTTTGTAAGGACAACAAAAGGTAACCTGTATATTGATTTTACCGAGAAATGTTATAATTTACTTGAAGATAATGGTGAGTTAATATTCATTGTTCCATCTGATTTCCTTAAATTGACGAGTGCATCAAAATTATTGAATGTAATGATGACTAATGGCACATTCACACATATATTTCATCCTCATAATGAAAAGATGTTTGAAAATGCGTCTATTGATGTTATTGTGTTTAGATATTGCAAGAACAGTTTGATTGACAAAAAGGTATTATACAACGACAAATTACTCTATATTACAAACAGCGATGGATTGATTACATTTAGCGAACATGAAAACACAAATTGTGTGTTGTTCAAAGACTATTTTGACGTATATGTAGGTCTTGTAACTGGAAAAGAAAATGTATATAAGAATCCAGAAATTGGTAATATTGAAGTATTAAACGGAGAAGATAGATTGGATAAATATATTTACATAGATAGCTATCCGTGTAAAGACGAAAAAATTAACAAACATTTATTACACTATAAGAAAGAACTTATGTCACGAGGAATCCGGAAGTTCAATGAAAAAAATTGGTTTGAGTGGGGTGCTCCAAGAAATATTACTTCAATCAATGCAAATCTCGGAAAAGAGTGTATTTATATATATAATTTAACTCGGAAATCAAATGTATCGTTTGTTGGTAAGGTCAATTACTTTGGTGGTAGTTTAATAATGCTTAAACCAAAAAAACATTGTAATCTGAATAATATAGTAACATATTTGAACGGTGATATATTCAAAGATAACTTTATGTTTTCAGGAAGGTTTAAAATCGGGCATAGACAAATATGTAATTCTTATATACCGAATAGCGTATTGGAGTCCTAAGTATTTGTAACACTATCTACAAGTATTTTATCACTATTGGTTTGTTCTTTCCATTCATCCGGAATATTTTTCCAAAATTCATTCAATGATTTTTTTACACCGCCCATAATGACTTCCAATGCTTCATCATACGTGCGTTCTTTTGATGGTAATAGTTTTTCTTTATTCCAGTTGATTTGTAGGATATTGGACGGGTTGATATTGACCGTCCAGGAATTGATTTGCTTTGCACCTCTTACAAGGACATTTGACGAATCAAGTTTATCAACACATAGGAACCAGTAATCGCGGGTAGGAATGTCTTTTCCGCGTGTTCTTATAAGGGTTTCCATTTTATGGAAATTCATCGATTTGGGAATCTCGTAATCGGGTATATCAGTAAAAGCATATACAATACCGGCTTTGCTAAAGCAGTTATCGGCTGACTTACCAAAACTTGTTTTGATATTTACAGGGTGACGCGTGATTTTATCGTAATCCAAGACAATCATGTCACCGAACTTACGTGCGGCTTCATCAATAATAAGATGTTTGAAAATGTCGTGTTCATACAATGCTTGTTTGATGCTTCCTTCATCCTTCAAACTCCCGCCTCTACCTTCTCCTTCGACGTTTTCGCTTATTTTGATATGGTATTCACGGAGATAGTCAGCAATATCGTCTAATACATGAGGGCAATATGACATACGGTTACTTGTTTGAATATTTATTATGCTTACGCTAATCAATTTTACGTAGAATAAAATTTGAAATAGATTTATAACGGGCGCGAAGCGCCCATATGGGAGGCATTTACTGGGTTAATAGAGTGAATTATATATTTTTTACAAATATATTATTAGAAATGCTGTCCCTCTTCTCATAAAGGTAATCCTCCCTTACAGGAATATTGATAGAATTGATATATTTACATAGTAATATAGTGTAATAATGTATAT
>Ga0213868_10000253_pt1 | contig 50333 bp, 41 predicted proteins | sample PICome_9_FD_160087 | JGI IMG/M metagenome (GOLD analysis project Ga0213868, IMG submission 160087) | Coastal seawater microbial communities near Pivers Island, North Carolina, United States - PICO127 | ecosystem: Environmental > Aquatic > Marine > Coastal | place: USA: North Carolina...
CAGATTTAATGGCAAGCAGACCAAAGGTAGGGGATGTCTACCAAGAATACGTTGATCGCTGCTTCAAATCTGGAGCTATGGATTTTGATGATTTATTGTTGAGAACCAATGAGTTATTAGCCCGTTTTCCAGATGTACTAGCAAAATATCAAGATCGTTTTCGTTATATCATGGTAGATGAGTATCAAGATACCAATCATTCGCAATATATTATTGTAAAAGCCTTAGCAGATCGTTTTCAAAACATTTGTGTAGTTGGAGATGATTCGCAGAGTATTTATAGCTTTAGAGGTGCTAATATTCAAAATATATTGAGTTTTCAGAAAGACTATCCAGATACTAAAATGTTTAAGTTAGAACAGAATTATCGTTCTACCCAAAATATTGTAAATGCAGCCAATTCTGTTATTGAAAAAAATAAAACCAAATTAGATAAAGAAGTTTGGACAACCAATGCCAAAGGAGAACAAATTAAAGTTATGTGCTCTATATCAGATGGTGAAGAAGGACGTTTTGTGGCGCAGTCTATTTTTGATTATAAGATGAATTTACAACTGCATAATAATCAGTTTGCAGTATTATATAGAACAAACTCTCAATCTAGAGCCATTGAAGATGCCTTGAGAAAAAAAAGTATTGCATATAAAATTTATGGTGGAATTTCTTTTTATGGCAGAAAAGAAATAAAGGATTTACTGTCTTATTTAAGAATGATTATCAATCCTAATGATGAGGAGGCATTAAAAAGAGTTATTAATTATCCAGCAAGAGGAATAGGTGCAACCACTATAGACAAGCTTACTATAGCTGCAAACCATTATAAAAAATCAATTTTTGAGGTGTTAAAACACTTAGATAAAATAAATTTAAAATTAAATTCTGGCACAAAAACTAAACTTCAGAATTTTTTAAATATGATACTGCGCTTGCAAATAGACGCACAAAAACTGAATGCTTTTGAAATTACTGAACAGGTTGTAAAACAAACACAACTTGTTAAAGATTTAGAAAAGGAGGGAACACCAGAAGCGATTAGTAAAGTTGAAAATGTTCAAGAATTATTAAACGGAGTTAAGGATTTCATAACTGATAAAATTGAAAGTGGTGAAGATGCATCATTACCTGTGTTTTTAGAAGAAGTAGCCTTAGCTACAGATTTAGATGCAGATAAAAAAGATGACAAACCTAAGGTTTCTCTTATGAGTATTCATCAATCTAAAGGATTAGAATATCCTTATGTATACATAGTAGGTCTAGAGGAGAATTTATTTCCCTCGGCAATGAGTATGAATACTAGATCTGAATTAGAGGAAGAACGAAGACTATTTTATGTAGCGTTAACTAGAGCAGAAAAAGTTGCGTATTTAACCTACACAAAAACAAGATATCGATGGGGGAAGCTAATAGATTGTGAGCCCAGTCGATTTTTAGAAGAAATTGATGAACAATATCTTGAATATATTACACCTAAAAAAATAGCACCTGCAATAAATAGATTTTTAAATGAGGATATATTTGGAGATGCACCAAAGAAAATTCGTTTTCAAAAACCTATTCAAAGAAAGAAATTTGAAAAAAAACAAGAAAACAAAGTTGTTTTTACTCCACCTAAAAATTTAAAAAAAGTAGCACATGCTCAACCCAAAACAAATTTATTTGATAATAAAATTGTTGTAGGAAATATCATAGAACACAATCGTTTTGGCAGAGGAGAAGTTTTAAATTTAGAGGGTGCAGGTCCTAATAAAAAAGCTGAAATTCAGTTTGGTACCGTAGGTAAAAAGAAACTATTACTTCAATTTGCAAAATTGAAAGTGATTGGTTGATGATTTTTTAAGTCAAACCAAAAATAAATACTTAATTTGCACAAAAGTTAGATTACAATACACCAAATGATATGATAGAGTACGATTTAGAATATAATGCAGAAAGACCTCATTTAATTATCCCTGAATATGGAAGGCACATTCAAAAATTAGTGGATCACTGTATTTCTTTAGAAACAAAAGAAGAACGCAATACTATGGCACTGGCTATTATTGATGTGATGGGAAATTTACAACCCCATTTAAGAGATGTTCCTGACTTCAAACATAAGCTTTGGGATCAACTTTATATTATGTCTGATTTTAAATTAGATGCAGAATCTCCTTATCCAAGACCTTCAAAAGAGGAGCTTCAAGAGAAACCAACTCCATTAGCTTACCCTAAATCTGCTAATAAATACAGGTTTTATGGAAATAATATTCAAATTATGATTGATTTGGCATTAACTTGGGATGATGGAGAAATGAAAGATGCATTAGTATTTTCCATTGCCAACCATATGAAGAAGTGTTTTTTAAATTGGAACAAAGATACTGTTGAAGATGACGTAATATTTACACACCTGTATGAACTTTCTGATGGAAAAATTGACATTAGAAATACTGAAGAAGTATTGTCTGAAATAAAAAATCTTCTCAGAAAAAGAAATTCTCAAGGTCAAGGAAGTTCTAATCACAAGAACAATAAAGGTAAAAATTACCAACACAAAAATAGAAAAAGATAATATGGCTTCATTCAAGATAGAGGGTGGACACAAATTAAATGGAACCATTACACCACAGGGGGCAAAAAATGAAGCACTTCAAATTTTATGTGCTGTTTTATTAACTCCAGAAAAAGTAATTATTCATAACATTCCTGATATCATAGACATCAATAAATTAATTTTTATTTTAGGAGAATTAGGAGTAAATATCGATAAATTAGGAAAAAACTCATACTCTTTTCAAGCAAATAACATAAATCTAGAGTATTTAGAATCTCAAGATTTTAAGCGAGATGGAAGTTCTTTACGTGGATCTATTATGATAGTTGGTCCATTATTGGCACGTTTTGGCAAGGGGTATATTCCTAGACCGGGAGGTGACAAAATAGGTAGAAGAAGACTAGATACACATTTTGAGGGTTTTATTCGTTTAGGAGCAAACTTTAGATACAATAAAGAAGAGTATTTTTATGGAGTAGAAGCTCCTGAAGGATTAAAGGGTACAGAAATGTTACTTGACGAAGCCTCTGTTACCGGAACTGCCAATATTATTATGGCTTCTGTATTGGCTAAAGGAACTACCAAAATATACAATGCAGCTTGTGAACCCTACATTCAGCAATTATCTAAAATGTTGAATAGTATGGGAGCTAATATTAGTGGTGTAGGCTCTAATTTATTAGTTATTAAAGGAGTGAATTCTTTAAAAGGTTGTACGCACAGAGTTCTTCCAGATATGATTGAAATTGGAAGTTGGATAGGTGTAGCAGCAATGACTCAATCTGAACTTACAATTAAAGATGTTAGTTGGGAAAATCTTGGTCAGATTCCATCTGTTTTTAAAAAATTAGGAATTCAATTAGAAAAAAAAGGAGATGATATTTATATTCCTTCTCAAGAAAGTTATGAGATTCAAAATTATATAGATGGTTCCGTTCTAACTGTTTCAGATGCTCCTTGGCCTGGCTTTACACCTGATTTATTAAGTATTGTTCTGGTTATTGCTACTCAGGCAAAAGGAACAGTTTTGATACATCAAAAAATGTTTGAAAGCCGTTTATTCTTTGTAGATAAACTTATAGATATGGGAGCAAAAGTTATTTTATGTGATCCCCATAGAGCTACTGTTATAGGCCATAATCGTCAATCGCAATTGAAAGCAACAAAAATGACTTCACCAGATATTAGAGCTGGAATATCTTTATTAATTGCAGCATTGTCAGCCAAAGGAACAAGTATTATAAATAATATTGAGCAGATTGATAGGGGTTATGAAGATATTGAAAATCGTTTAAGGTCTTTGGGAGCAAAAATTGAAAGAATAGAAGATTAATACACAAAATCTTAAATATCATATTAAAAAAATAGTGTCACTTTGACACTATTTTTTTATTGGCAAAATTATTGAATATAAAATGTAAACATTTTAACAATTTTATAAAATGAGCACTAAAGAAAATATACAAGAAGAAGAAATAAAAGATTCAGAGAATAACTCTCAAGTTAATGAAAATCAAGAGATTGATGAGGTTAAACCAACTTCTGAGGAGCTTATTCAGCAAGAGAAAGATAAATATTTACGTCTTTTTGCTGAATTTGAGAATTATAAAAAAAGAACTTCAAAAGAAAGAATAGAATTATTTAAGACTGCCAGTCAAGAGCTTATGACATCTTTACTGCCAATCATGGATGATTTTGACAGAGGTTTAACTGAAATAAAGAAGGTAAAAGACAAAGAGCTTTTAAAAGGAATGCAATTAATTAATGATAAGTTTAAAAATACACTTACTCAAAAAGGATTAACTGAAATTGAAGTGAATAAAGGTGATGTATTTGATGCCGAAATTCATGAAGCTATTACACAAATACCTGCACCATCAGATAAGTTAAAAGGTAAGGTAATCGATGCTGTTGAGAAAGGTTATAAGTTAGGAGACAAAATTATACGCTACCCTAAAGTAGTTATTGGACAATCATAAATTATTCATTTTGTTTAATAGATTAAAATAAATATAGATCACTTCTCCTTTTAGGAAAAATAAAAAATAATATGGCAAAACAAGATTATTACGATACACTAGGAATTAGCAAATCTGCCAGTTCAGCTGAGATTAAAAAAGCTTATCGTAAGATGGCTATTAAATATCATCCTGATAAAAACCCAAATGATACTTCTGCAGAAGGAAAATTTAAAGAAGCAGCGGAAGCCTATGAAGTTTTGAGTGATGGAAACAAAAAAGCACGATATGATCAATATGGTCATGCAGCCTTTGAAGGCGCTCAAGGAGGTGGCGGCTTTGGTGGTGGCGGTATGAATATGGATGATATTTTTAGCCAATTTGGTGATATTTTTGGTGGAAGTGGTTTTGGTGGTGGTTTCGGAGGCTTTGGCGGTGGTGGTCAACGTCAAGCAAGAGTGAAAGGATCTAATATGCGTATTCGTGTAAAACTTACGCTTGAAGAGATAGCCAAAGGGGTTGAAAAGAAAGTTAAAGTTCGTAGAAAAATTCAAGCAGATGGAGTTTCCTACAAAACATGTCCTTCTTGTAATGGTACTGGACAACAAATGCGAGTAACCAATACTATCCTGGGAAGAATGCAAACAGCCACTACTTGTTCTGCCTGTAAGGGTAGCGGTGAAATTATTTCTAGCAAGCCTAATGGTGCAGATGCTCAAGGTCTTATTGCAAAAGAAGAAACAGTTTCTATAAATATACCCGCTGGTGTTACTGAAGGTGTACAATTGAAAGTTGGGGGTAAAGGAAATGAAGCCCCCGGTAAAAATTCAATTTCTGGTGATTTGTTAGTTTTGATAGAGGAAATTCAACACGAAACACTAAAAAGAGAAGGGACAAATGTACATTTTGATTTGTACATAAACTTATCTGAGGCGGTACTTGGCGTTAGTAAAGAGGTACAAACTCTTACAGGAAAAGTGAAAATTAAAATTGAGTCTGGCGCACAGTCAGGTAAAATTTTACGACTCAAAGGAAAAGGGCTTCCCAGCATTGAAAGATATGGTACAGGAGATTTTTTAATTCATATAAATGTTTGGACCCCACAAGAATTAACAAAAGAACAAAGACAGTTTTTTGAAAAAATGAAAGATGATGAAAATTTTATTCCATCACCAAAAAAATCTGATAAATCTTTTTTTGAAAAAGTAAAAGATATGTTTTCATAAAATAGATCCTTAACCATCTTTATTATTTAAAATAATACTAATTTCGAAATTTTGTAGTTTATAAAACTTCAAAAAATCTTTTTCATAGCAATTTTTCCCACTCAATTTTTTGAGTGGGTTTTTATTATAAATAAAGATTGTACTTTTGAAATCATAAAGCAGACCTATCTTATCGCTTTTAAAAACCTATTTATTTTTTACATAATATGATAGATTAGTTTTAAAAAGAGGAAAGTCCGGACACCATAGAGTAGCACAGCGGATAACATCCGTCCAATGTAAATTGAGGACAAGTGCAACAGAAAGCAAGTACAGTTAGGCTGTAGTGAAACCAGGTAAACTCTGTGCGGTGCAATGTCATGTACATTAGAGTTTGAGGGTTACTCGCCCGATTCTAAGGGGTAGGCAGATCGATTCTAAGAGTAATTTTAGAACTAGATAAATGATAAGACTCTACTATGAGAACAGAATCCGGCTTATTGGTCTGCTTTTTTTATCGTATTCATAAAATAAACCTTTATAAAGTTATTTTTTTTAAGGTATTCTTAGTAATCTCACTTTTTTACATTATTATTCTTTTAATCAAACCTATTTGTTGTTTATTTTTTAAATATCATTCAAAATCCTTAGTTTTGCGATACTTAAATAAACAGAAAAAATACTTTTTATGGCATTTGATATAGATATGATTGAAAGGGTTTACAGCAACATTAAAGAACGTGTTGATGCTGCTAGAGAAATTACAGGTAAACCTTTAACCCTTGCTGAGAAAATATTATATTCTCATTTATGGGATGGAAAATCAAATAAAGCATATGTCAGGGGAAAAGATTATGTAGATTTTGCTCCGGATAGAATAGCCTTACAAGATGCTACAGCTCAAATGGCTTTGTTACAATTTATGCAAGCTGGTAAGAGCAAGGTGGCTGTTCCTACAACTACACATTGTGATCATTTAATACAAGCAAAAGATGGTGCATCTAATGATTTAAAACATGCAAATACTGTAAGTAGCGAAGTTTTTAATTTTTTAGAGTCAGTTTCTAATAAATATGGTTTAGGTTTTTGGAAACCTGGTGCAGGTATAATTCATCAAGTAGTTCTTGAAAATTATGCATTCCCTGGTGGAATGATGATAGGTACAGATTCACATACTGTAAATGCTGGTGGTTTAGGTATGATTGCAATTGGAGTAGGAGGTGCAGATGCTGTTGATGTAATGGCTGGTATGGCTTGGGAATTAAAATTCCCTAAGCTAATAGGTGTAAAATTAACAGGTAAATTATCTGGTTGGACTGCACCAAAAGATGTAATCTTGAAAGTTGCTCAAATCTTAACGGTTAAGGGAGGTACTGGTGCGATAGTTGAATATTTTGGACCAGGTGCAACTGCTATGTCATGTACTGGCAAAGGAACAATTTGTAATATGGGTGCAGAAATTGGGGCTACAACATCAACTTTTGGATATGACGAATCTATGGAGCGATATTTAAGAGCTACCGACAGAGCAGACGTTGCTGATGCAGCAAATAACGTAAAAGAATATCTTAGTGCAGATCCTGAAGTATATTCAAATCCAGATCAATATTTTGATCAAGTAATTGAAATTAATTTATCTGAACTAGGTCCTTTATTAAATGGTCCATTTACACCAGATTTATCTACAGAAATAGGTAAGAATATGAATACAAAAGCAACCTCTAACGAATGGCCACTTCAAGTGGAGTGGGGTTTAATTGGTTCATGTACAAACTCATCTTATGAAGATTTATCTCGAGCATCTTCAATAGCTCAGCAAGCATTAGACAAAGGCTTAACAATGAAAGCTGATTTAGGTATCAACCCAGGCTCAGAGAAAGTTCGTTATACTGCAGAACGAGACGGTATTTTATCAATTTTTGAAAAATTGGATGCTAAGATTTTCACTAATGCTTGTGGACCTTGTATTGGTCAATGGGCAAGGTATAGTGATCCTAAAAATGCACCAAAAAATAGCATTGTTCATTCTTTCAATAGAAACTTTGCAAAACGAGCAGATGGAAATCCTAATACACATGCTTTCGTTGCCTCACCGGAAATCACAGCAGCCATTGCAATTGCAGGGAGATTAGATTTTAATCCACTAACAGACTCACTCATAAATTCTAATGGAGACAAGGTAATGTTTGATGAGCCAACAGGATGGGAATTACCCCCAAAAGGTTTTGAGGTAAAGGATAATGGATTTTTAGCTCCTGAAAGTGATGGAAGTCATGTAAAGGTTGTTGTTAATGAAGCTTCAGAACGTCTACAATTATTAACCCCATTTAAACCAATTGGCAATGAAATTAAAGGTGCTAAATTATTGATTAAAGCACATGGTAAATGTACTACAGATCACATATCCATGGCAGGTCCTTGGTTACGTTTTAGAGGACATTTAGATAATATTGCCAACAATACGCTCATAGGGGCAGTAAACGCCTTTGGAAAGAAAACTAATTTTGTAAAAAATCAACTTACAGGAGAATATGCTGGTGTTCCAGACGTACAAAGAGCTTATAAAAAGGCAGAAATTAAATCTATAGTGGTAGGTGATCATAATTATGGTGAAGGTTCTTCAAGAGAACATGCAGCTATGCAACCGCGTCACCTTGGTGTAGTTGCAGTTATAGTAAAATCATTTGCTAGAATTCACGAAACTAATTTAAAGAAGCAAGGGATGTTAGGTTTAACTTTTGTTAATGAATCCGATTATGATTTAATTCAAGAAGACGATACCTTCAACTTTATAGATTTACATGAATTTTCTCCAGGTAAAAACTTAACTATTGAAGTAATTCACAAAGATGGTAGTAAGGATTTAATTAAAACAAATCATACTTACAATTCAGGTCAGATTAAGTGGTATAATGAGGGTTCAGCATTAAACTTGATAAAAAAACAAAACGCTTAACTAATTGTTTGATTCTAAATAAAAAAAACTCCTGATTCTTCAGGAGTTTTTTTATTGTCGAGTTTTACGAAACTACTTCATCTAACACTTTCTTTAGGATTTCGCAACCTTTGATGATTTCTTTTTTTGATATCGTAAGTGGTGGGCTAATTCTAATCGCTTTTCCCTCGAACAATAGGAAAAATAAAATTAATCCGTAATCTAAGCATTTATGAATGATTTTAGAAGCCATTTCATTAGACTCAACAATGGCAGCGAGCATTAACCCCTTGCCTCTTATTTCTTTAATTTTTGGGTGTATTAAAAGCTTTCTAATTAATGCTTCTTTTTCAAGTGTTTCTTTAATTAATTTTGAATCTAAAATTGTTTGAACTGTAGCAACTCCAGCAGAAGCTATAACAGGATGCCCTCCAAAGGTAGTTATATGACCTAGTGTAGGATTCTCTTTTAATAAATCCATTAGATTTTTTTCAGCAATAAATGCACCAATTGGCATTCCACCACCTAAACCTTTTCCAGTAATGATAATATCTGGAGTAATTCCGTAATGTTCAAACCCCCAAAATTTTCCTGTGCGACCAATTCCAGTTTGTATTTCATCTAAAATTAATAACGAACCTACTTCCTCACATCTTTCTTTTACCTTCTTTAAATAATTATTCTTTGGAACTATAAACCCAGCACCCCCTTGAATAGTCTCTAAAATAACTGCCGCAGTATTTTTTGTGATTTTACTTAAATCTTGTAATGAGTTATACTTAATAAATCTTGAGCCTGGTACTAATGGTCTAAAAGCTCTGTTTTGAATTTCTGCTCCTGAAACACTCATAGAGCCTTGTGTGTTTCCATGATAAGACTGATATGCAGAAATAATTTCGTGTCGTTTTGTATGTCTTTTTGCTAGTTTTAATGCACCTTCACATGCTTCTGTTCCTGAGTTTGTTAGATAAACACTGTAGGGTTTAGGTAAGGTGGAAGCTAAAAGTTTACTTAACTTAAGCGGTTGTTCTTGAATAAATTCTCCATATACCATTACATGAGTATATTTATTCAATTGCTTTTTTACTGCTCTAGTTACTTTAGGGTGTCGATGACCTAAACTATTTGCAGAAACTCCAGCAACAAAATCTAAGTATTTTTTTCCATTGCTGTCATATATATAGGATCCTTTAGCTTTTTTAACCTCGATTGATAAAGGATATGGACTTGTTTGTGCTTGATATGTTAAGAAATCATTTTTCACCATTAATTTATGGATTCAATTTATATTAATTCTTTCTAGAACTATTTTCTCCTGTACCAAATAACTGATTTTCTTTGTTATTCTTTGTTATCTTATTATTTTTTAAAAAAATATCTTCTTTTGTTTTTGGTTGTTCAGATTCTCTCCATATAAAACCTTTTAACCTTTTATCATTTTCTGGATACATCGATGGGGGGTAGGTTTTACCATCGGACATGTTTAAGCATTTAATTTGATTGATTTCACTATTTAGTAGATCAAATTCAATATTACTACAATATTGTTTAGTAATGGTTTCTAAAACCCCTTCATCATTTCTATTAAAATTGATTGCTTCTCCATTTCCTTTTACTAGAAGTGTTTTTAGTTGATTATCGATAAATTTACCATACATGTTTCTACCCTTAATTTGGTTGAAGTTTTCTGGATCTATTGAATCTTTTTGAATAATAAAGGAGTTTCCTAATATTTTTAAAGAATCTAATTTTTCAGTTTTTGTATTGCTTAATAATTTAATACTATCACCAGTTATTTGACTCTTTTCAGACCATAATATTGGATTAAAATACATTTTTGTAATACCCGTTGATTGATTTGTATGAAGAGAATCACATTTACCTTGTAGATCTAATTTGAAAATTTTTACATTATTATATGACCGAATAATTCTGTGTTCTTTTTTACCAGTGACTAAAAGTGTGTCACCATGGATAAAAGTCGAATCATTTTCTACAACAGAAATTGCTACAGCTCTTTTAATCATATAAATTGAATCTTTTTTTTGAAAATATTCAGCATAGTTTCCTTTAGCCATAAAATTTTCAGCAGTATCGATTACCTTAATATTATTTGTAGCTGAGGCGAAGCCACGAACTTTATCGTAGAATAAACTGTCACCTTCTATGGTTCGATCATCTATAAAAAGTTTTGCGTTTTTTACAAAATGCGATATGTCCGTTTTTGTATTGTAAAAACCTCTTTCAGAATATATTTTATTATTATCTTTTTGATTTGTTATGGTAGACGGCCCATACAAAAAAGCATGTCCTGAGTTGGTATAATAGTCTAAATGATTTGAAGTTATAATGTTATCAGGATTGGTGACGGTTACTTTAGTTGTTGCAGTAAATTTCTTTTGTTTTAAATAATAGTTACCATTTTTACTTTCTAGAACATTAGTTTCATCTTTTATAACTGCATGATCTTTATAAAAAAGTAATTGACTAGCTCTGTTAAAATAGAGAGTATCTGTTGTTAACGTCATTGTTGGATCTTTTAAAACAACATTACCCCAAGAAACAGATTTTTTAAAATTTGCATCATAATCTACGTAATTACTAAATTGTTTTACTGTATCTCCTTGATTGATTATTACCTCACCAATAGCTTTGAAAAAGTTTTCTTTTTTATAATAAAAGGCTTTTTTTGAGGTTAAGATAGCGCCAGCATGAATCATTTTTACATTTCCTATAAGTACTGTTGCTCCGGGATATTTTTCCTCATCAACAAACTGCAAATCAGCATCATATATAATTTTCTTTTTCTGAGAAAATCCTATAGATGTAATTAAAACAAAAAATATGATCAGTAAATTTTTCAAACTGTTATTTTCTTTTGGCTAAAATACTGAAATGACAACCCTAAATCTCTTAATTATACTATAAAACTACCGAAGAATAGTTTGCTTTCTATCTGGGCCTACAGAAACAATTTTGACAGGTACACCAGTCTCCCTCTCTACAAAAGCTACATAGTCTAGTAAGTTTTTAGGCAATTGGTCTTCAGAAGTCATCTTTGTTAAATCTTCATTCCACCCCTTAAATTCGGTGTAATTAACAGCTACATTTTCTGGTTCAATATTATAAGGCAAATGACTAATTTCCTCTCCTTTATAGTTGTAGGAGGTACAAACTTTTAATGTTTTAAACCCAGAAAGAACGTCACCTTTCATCATCATTAGTTGGGTAACACCATTGATATCAACAGCATATTTTAATGCAACTAAGTCTAACCATCCACAGCGTCTTGGTCTTCCAGTAGTTGCGCCAAATTCATGACCTACTTTTGCCATTTTTGCTCCATCTTTATCAAATAATTCTGTAGGGAAAGGACCAGAACCAACACGAGTTGTATACGCTTTAAAAATACCAAATACTTCTCCAATTCTGTTTGGTGCTACACCCAAACCAGTACAAGCTCCAGCAGCAGTAGTATTTGAGGAGGTAACATACGGATAAGTTCCAAAATCTATGTCCAATAATGAACCTTGTGCTCCTTCAGCTAGTATTGTTTTATTTTCTTTAACAGCGTTGTTCAAAAACTCTTCACTATCAATAAATTGTAATCTTCTTAACTTATCAACACCTTCACAAAATTCTTCCTCTAGCTCTTTCAGATTGTATTGTATATCTACATTGAAAAAATCCAACATTTTGATATGTTTTGAAGTCAAGGCTTGATATTTATCTTTCCAATTGTCCATTTCTAAATCTCCAATTCTCATTCCATTTCTTCCAGTTTTATCCATATATGTTGGACCAATACCTTTGAGAGTAGAACCAATCTTAGCTTTACCTTTTGAAGTCTCTGAGGCAGCATCTAATAATCTGTGCGTTGGCAAAATTAAATGTGCCTTTCTTGAGATAAGTAATTTCTTTTCATAATCAATGTTATGCTTATCTAGATTTTCTAGCTCTTTTTTAAAAATAACAGGATCTATTACAACACCATTTCCAACAACATTCAAAGCGCTCTTATGAAATATTCCGGAGGGAATTGTATGTAAAACATGTTTGTGTCCATCAAAAATTAGAGTATGACCGGCATTAGGTCCTCCTTGAAATCTTGCTATAATGTCGTAGTTCTTAGTAAGAACATCTACAATTTTTCCTTTCCCTTCATCTCCCCATTGAAGACCAAGTAATAAATCTACCCCCATGTAATTTAATTCTAAAAAATTAGTTTTTTGATTGTTTTTTTGTTCCGTAAAAGTAAAGTGAATGATTATGAATATTTATATCAAAAACCTCTTCTATTGTTTTTTTGATAACTTGAATTCTAGGATCGCAAAACTCTTTTACTTCTCCTGTATCTGTAAGGATTACGTGGTCATGTTGTTTGTCAAAATAACTTTTTTCGTAGCGAGCCATTGACTGACCATCAAATTGATGTTTTCTAACAAGACCACAATCAAGCAATAAATCAATCGTATTGTATAATGTTGCTCTACTTACCCGGTAATTTTTGTTTTTCATATTGATATATAAAGATTCTATATCAAAATGTTCATCTACATCATATATTTCCTGTAGGATAGCATATCTCTCCGGAGTTTTCCTGTGTTTGTTCTCTTCTAAAAAGGTTGTGAATACTCTTTTTACAACTTCTTGATTGTTTTTTGAGACCATAATATCACTTTATAAGTAAACAAATTTAATGTTATTATTGTTATAAATAAATGTTTTTGTAGAAGGTTATTTACATAGTATTAACACGTTGCACTTTTTTCACTCCTTCTACTTTTTTTATTTTTTCTATTATTTTATTTAGTTGAGTTCTATTCTTTACACTTATAGATAATTTACCATCAAAGATTCCTTCGTTTCCGGCAATATTAATGCTATGTATAAATACATCCATATTGTTAGAGATAATTTTAGTTAAGTTATTTACAATACCTCTATTATCCTCTCCACTTACCTTTAATATGGCTTTAAATTCTTGATTTGTAGAATCTATCCACTTGGCTTTAATAACTCTGTAAGCATAGTTAGATTGCATTGAAATTGAATTCGGACAATCTTTTTTATGAATTTTAATTCCTTCATTAATAGTAATAAAACCGAATACTTTATCTCCTGGTATTGGTTTACAACATTTTGATGTAGTATAATCTAATTTTTCTTCTTCTATTCCAAAAACAAGATCATCATATTTGGTAGAAACTTCTTCTTTATTAATCAGTTCTTTTGAAGGAGCTCTTGTTAGGCGTTTCTTGAAGAAGTTTACTATGGTGTTGTTTCTTTGACTCACAAAATTTTTAAGTTGAGTATTGTCAATGGCTCCATTACCAATTCTAAAGAATAAATCAAAGCTGGTCTTTAATTTAAAAAAAACAACTAATTCATTTAAAGACTTTTCATTAAAGTTTATTTTCAAGTGTCGTAATTTTCTGGCTAAGATTGCTTTACCCTCCTCCGCGATCTTTTTTTCTTGTTCTTTTAATGCCGTTTTAATTTTTGTTCTTGCCCTTGCAGTGATCACAAAATCTAACCAACGAGCATTAGGTTTATTACTAGAAGTTGTAATTACTTCTATTTGATCGCCACTTGAGAGTTCAAAACTCAAAGGAACTAATTTACCATTTACTTTTACACCTCTGCATTTTAACCCAACATCAGTATGTATTGAAAATGCAAAATCTAATGCTGAAGCCCCTTTAGGTAAAGATTTCAAGTCACCCTTGGGAGTGAACACATAAATTTCTTTTGCATAAAGGTTTAATTTAAAATCTTCTACAAAATCAACGGCATTAATACTTTGGTTTTCTAAAGTTTCCTTTAGTCGATTTAACCAACCATCTAAACCATTATCATTTTCTATTCCTTGTTTATACTTAAAATGTGCTGCATAGCCCTTTTCTGCTATTTCATCCATTCTGTTGGATCTAATTTGAACTTCTACCCATTTAGACTCTGGTCCAACCACTGTTATGTGTAATGCTTCATACCCAGTAGATTTTGGTTGAGAAATCCAATCCCTTAGTCGAGATGGGTTTGGTTTAAAATAATCGGTAACTATTGAATAAATTTTCCAAGCATCAAACTTTTCATCTTTGGAAGAAGGATCGTATATTATTCTAATGGCAAACTTATCATAAACTTCATCAAAAGAAACATTTTGCTTACGCATCTTTTTTCTAATCGAAAAGATAGATTTAAATCGTCCTTTAATTTGATAGTTAAAACTTTCTTTACGAAGACCACTGTTTAAAATGTTTTCAAATGATTTTATGTAGTTTTCTTGTTCTTCTTTACTTTCACTTATTTTACTTAAAATATCATTATATACCTCAGGCTCTGTATATTTTAATCCCAAATCCTCTAATTCAGTTTTTATATTATATAACCCTAAGCGATGAGCTAAAGGGGCATAAATATATAGAGTTTCAGAAGAAATTTTCACTTGCTTATGTGCTGGCATTGCATCCATAGTTTGCATGTTGTGCAATCTATCCGCTACTTTGATTAAAATCACACGAACATCATCATGTAAGGTGAGTAACATTTTTCTGAAATTCTCAGCTTGTATAGAATGATCTTTATCTTTTTTAAGACTAGAAATTTTAGTTAAACCACTTACAATCCTAGCAACAGTTTCCCCAAATAAACGTTCTATGTCATTTAATGTATATGCTGTATCTTCAACGACATCATGAAGTAAAGCAGCTGTTATAGATACGGCTCCTAATCCAATTTCATTAGCTACAATTTTAGCAACTGATATTGGATGAAAAATATAAGGTTCACCTGTTTTCCTTCTTTGGTTTGAATGTGCTACAACAGATAAATTAAATGCTTTCCGTATCATTAATTTATCTGACCTTGATAAGGTTTGATAGGTTTCTTTTAAGAGATTTTTATAGCGTTTAGCTATTTCTTTATTTTCTTCTTCTATGGTAGCTTTGTAATTCAATAATTAGTTTATGTTTATCAAGAAAAAATGTAATTAAATACCACGATATGTAGTGTTTTTCAATAGGTAATGAATGTAGTGTAAAAATTATATTTGAGCAAATTTTTAAGCCGAGTTTATTACTTTAAGTTTTTTATTCTGTTCAATAGTGTTGGATGTGAATAATGAATAAATACGTACAGAAAATGAGGTGTTAGATTGCTCAAGCTATTTTTTGACAACTTTTTGAGTGAACTAATAAGTGGTTCACTAGCCACTGTTTTTTTAGCATAATTATCAGCTTGATATTCAAATTTTCTGGACATGAAATTCATAAACATTCCCGTGAGTTGGGTTATGGGTGAATATAAAATTCCAAATGTAATTAAACCAATGTGAAAGCTGGGAGTTGAAACACCCAATGCTAACGAAAATATAGGTGTATTAATGAATAACGATAATAGAAATAAAGTAAAACCAGTAAGTATAACTGACACTGTCAAATTAAAAATGATATGTTTTTTTTTGTAATGACCTACTTCATGTGCTAACACAGCTACAATTTCATCAGCACTTAAATCATTTATAAGTGTATCATAAAGCGTAATCCTTTTTTGATTTCCAAAACCAGAAAAATAGGCATTAGCTTTTGTAGATCGTTTTGATCCATTAATCACAAAAATATGATCTACCTTAAATCCAACAGAATTTGTATATCTTGTAATAGCGTTTTTAAGTTCTCCCTCTTTTAAAGGGGTTTGTTTATTAAAAATAGGAACAATAAGTTTGGAATAAAACATATTCATGAATAGGGAGAAAAGGGTAATTAATCCCCAAGTGTAAAGCCAGAAATAACTTCCAGTGAATTCATAAAACCAAGTAATTAATGCTAGAATAGCTCCTCCAAGAAAAATAGTCATCAAAAGTCCTTTCAACTTATCTAAAAAGAAAGTTTTTTTACTTGTTTTATTAAATCCAAATTCCCCCTCTATTACAAAGGTTTTATATAACGAAAAAGGTATGCTTATGATATCACTTCCAATAATTATAATTCCAAAAAAAATTAAAGTTGTGGTTATGGTATTGTCAGAAAATCCTCTTGCAAAATTATCTAACATTAAAAATCCGTTAAAAAAGAAAAAACTAAGTGTCGTAATTAAAGAAAATAATGAAGAAAATATATTAAAGTTGTGATTCGTTTTTTTGTATAGTTGAGATTTTTGGTATTCATTTATTTCATAAACATCAGAGACTTCATTGGGTGGAGTGTCATTAAAATGTTTAGCATTTAAATGATTTAAAACCGTATCTAAAACAAATTTTATTAATAAAATGGTTATTAAAATATAAAATAGGGTAGTGGGCTCCATTATTTATTAATTTTTTTGCTAGCATACATAGCAGCGCCAATAATTCCTGCATTATTTTTAAACTTAGCAACTTTAATCTTTACATCTGTAGTCAAATGGTGTTTAAATTTATCATACTTTTTACTAATGCCACCTCCTAGAATAATTAGATTAGGCGAGAATATTGTTTTGATGTATTGCAGTAAAATATCAAAGCGAAAAGCCCATTCCTGTAGCGTTAATTCTTCTTTTTTTCTGATAGAATCTGCACAAAAGAACTCAATTATTTCTCCATCTTTATGGAGTAATTTTCCTATTTCTAAATTAGGAATTAATTTTCCATTATTAAATAAACCAGACCCTATTCCAGTTCCTATAGTAATAACCAGCACTACACCTTTTTTACCTTTACCAGCTCCTAAAGTTACCTCGGCTATACCTGCTAAATCAGCATCATTACTTATGTAAAAAGGAATATTGCAAATACTTTGAAAAAAATCATCAACTTGTATATTTTTCCACTTTGTACTTAAATTACCAGAATGTATACATTTCCCATCTATTATTGTCGTTGGAAAACTACATCCAACAACTTTATTCCAATTAAAATAGGTTGCCATTTCTTTTACAACTTCGCCAATAGCATCTGGTGTTGCTGGTTTTGGTGTTGCTATTCTGTGTCTTTCAGAGATTAATTCACCTGTTTTAATGTCAACAATTGCAGCTTTAATTCCAGAACCACCAATATCCATACCAAGTACTTTCATGTATTAATTATTTAAAGTTTCGTTGTCTTTTTGCTTCAAAAAGTAATATAGCAGCAGCTACAGAAACATTCATAGAGTCAATTTCTCCTTGCATTGGAATATTAATATTTTTTATTGAATGGTTTCTCCAAATTTGTGTTAAGCCATTAGCTTCTGTGCCAACAATAATAGCTGATGCTTCGGTGTAATCTTCATCTGTATATTTGTTTGAGTTTTGTAAAGTTGCAGCATACATTTTTATGTTTTTTTGTCTTAAAAATGCTATAATTTCTTCTGAGGAAGAAATCACAATTTTTTTGGTAAAAACTCCTCCTACACTAGATCTAATTACATTAGGGTTAAAATGATCTGTCTTTGGATCTGCTAAAATTACAGCATCAATATTTGCTGCATCTGCAGATCGAATCATCGCACCAATATTTCCAGGTTTTTCTATACCTTCAAGAACTAAAATTAATGGATATTTGTTTTTGAAGGTTAATGACTTTAGATTAATATATTTTGATTTCGCTACAGCTATAATACCCTCTGTTGATTCTCGATAAGCTATTTTTTGATAAATCTCAGGAGTGATTTCAATTACTTCTTTAGCATTAAACTGTTTTATATAATGATACTCTATTTTTTTAGAAATAAATAAAAGTGATTCAATCTCAAAATCACTCTTAAATGCAAGTTCAACCTCTCTTTTTCCCTCAATAATAAATAATTGTTGTTTTTTCCTTTCTCGGGATTTCTCTTGTAGTTTGAGAATATTTTTTATGAGTGGATTTTGAAGACTTTGTATTTGTTTCATATAATTTGAAACATTTAATTTTAATTCCTTACAAATTTATACTTTTAATTCTTTTTAATCAGTTTTCTCATAAAAAAAGGGCACTAAATTAATAGCACCCTTTTTAAATCTTTTATTCTGATTTAAATTTATTAGAATAACGTTTCCATAATTTGGTTTGGTGAGATTCTAAACTTATTTTCCTTCCTTGAATAAAAGCTTCAGTTAAAACATTTCCTCTCATATCAAGAGCATCTCCCTCAGAAATAAACAATGTAGCGTCTTTTCCAACTTCAAGAGTTCCAACCTTGTTATCAATTCCTAAAATTTTCGCAGCATTATTTGTAATTAATTTAACAGCATCCTCTTTGTCTAAACCATGTGCGGCAAATGTACCCGCGTAAAATGGTAAATTACGAGTATTCATTCTTTCCATTTGGCCTTCCATACCTATACCAACTAAAATTCCTAAATCTGTTAACGTTTTTGCAATTGTATATGTATAGTCATAGGCATGGTCTTCACTTTCTGGATTTCTATGAGGTCTTTCGAGGAGAACAGGTATATTGTTATTAACAAGTAGGGTTGCAACTTTTTCGGCTTCATGTCCATTGACCAACACTAAATTATTAATTCCTAAATTCTTAGCCATTGTAACAGCATCGGTAATTTCTTTTTGCCCACTAGCATGAATAAAAAGTTTTTGAGTTCCAAGGAACAATCCTTTAGTTGATGAAAAGGGTAAATTCTTGATAGAATTATCTTTTTTGTGATACTGTTTTGCACTTTTAAAAAAAGAGGTTATCTCTTCTGTTTTTTTAAGGTAGTTTTTATCTGGTTTGAGAGCCGGATCTTCACCAAGCCACCATCTACCACTGGTAAAACTAGATGGCCAGTTCATATGGATTGCATCGTCATTTTTTAGAGAAGCATCTTCCCAATTCCAAGCATCTAGTTGAACTACAGAAGAGGTTCCAGAAATGGTTCCTCCACGTGGAGTGATTTGAGCCATTAAAACTCCATTTGGTCTCATAGATTCAACTACCTTGCTTTCTGCATTGTAGGCTATGATACTTCTTATATGTGGATTCATAATTCCAGTTTCTCTAACATCTGAAGATGCTTTAACAGCATCTACTTCTACTAAACCAAGAGTTGAGTTAGTAGCTATGAACCCAGGGTAAATATGTTTACCATTAGCATAAATAATTTTTCCAATTCTTGCTATTTTAGTTTTTGAACTACCAACAAAAATAATTTTTCCTTTACTAAACATAATAAGGGAATTTTCAATAATCTCTCCATTACCCAAATGGGCTGTTGCTCCTTCAATAGATATTGATTTGGTTTGCTTGCTTGCCGGGGTTTGTTGTGCTGTGATATTTACTATTGTAAGTAAAAAAATCAAACTGTATATAATTTTTCTCATGTCTTATATTTCTTTTGTGTCACAATGAAAATTTCTATCTTTTCTTTTCTTTGGTAATTGTGTTTTACCACCACCCATTTTTTCTTTTAACATCAAGCTAATGAGTTTTGCTTTTTCTAATTTAATGGCTGCTCTTTTTCTTTCGTCTTCTTTTATGTCAAAATAGATCTTGCCTTCAATGATTGTTTTTTCAGCTTTAGCGTAAATAGATAATGGGTGATCACTCCACAAGACAACATCGGCATCTTTTCCAACTTTAATACTTCCAACTCTGTCATCTATGTGTAAAAGTTTTGCAGGGTTTATAGTAACCATTTTCCATGCTTCTAATTCTGACATTCCACCATATTTTACTGTTTTTGCAGCCTCTTGGTTTAATCTTCTTGACATTTCCCTGTCATCAGAATTAATTGCAACAGTAACACCAGCATTATGCATAATTGCAGCATTGTAGGGGATAGCGTCATTTACTTCATATTTATAGGCCCACCAATCTGAGAAGGTGGATCCACCAACGCCATGTTCTTTCATTTTATCAGCTACCTTATATCCCTCTAAAATATGTGTAAAAGTATTTACATTGAAATTGAATTTTTCAGCAACTTTCATTAGCATATTAATTTCACTTTGAACATATGAATGACAGGAGATGAAGCGTTCTTTATTTAAGATTTCTGCTAAAGTTTCCATTTCTAAATCTTTTCTGTAAGCTTGACCACTTTTCTTAACAAGATCATATTCCTTAGCTCTTTGAAAGTAATCTGTAAAAACTTGTTCAACACCCATACGGGTTTGTGGAAACCGATAACTTGTGTTTGATCTAGATTGCTTTACATTTTCACCTAAAGCAAATTTTATGAATTTAGGGGAGTTCTCATAGATTAAATTTTTAGCATTTTCACCCCATTTTAATTTAATAATTGCTGAACGACCTCCAATTGGATTAGCAGAGCCATGGAGAATTTGAATTGAAGTAGTTCCTCCAGAAAGATTTCTATAAATATTAATGTCTGTTGGATCTACAACATCTTCTATGGTTACTTCTGCTGTAGAGTTGTGACCACCTTCATTAATAGCTGAGGCAGCTATATGTGAGTGCTCGTCAACTATTCCTGCAGTTAGATGTTTTCCCTTCCCATCAATCACTAAAGCTTTATTGTCTTTTAAATTACTTCCGATTTGAACAATTTTACCATTTTTAAGTAATACATCTGTATTTCTTAAAATACCCTCAGATTCACTTGTCCAAACTGTCGTGTTTTTCACTAAAATAGTTTGTTGTGTTGGTTGTGTAAAGTTTCCATATCCTATATTAGGAAAAGATACAGGATGAATAATAATGCTATTATCTTTATCAACTTTAATTTTTTTCTTTTTCTGTTCTTCTTTAATAATTTTTGTAGCTGTCCATGAAGTTTGATTTCCTGCACTATCAAATGCAGTGCCATTTATTTCATTAGAGTTATAAGATACTTTTCCTAGAATTCTTGTGAAAGTACTGTTATTGTTCATAGTAATAGAAACCCAATTATTTTTGAAGGAAAAAGTTGATTGTATCTTCTCATTTTCTAATGTTAAATTTCCTTTTTGTTTCACTCCTTTTCCAGTGATTGATAAATTGTATTTTTGATCCTTAAGACTTAAGGTATAATTACCTGTAATATCTTTAATATTCATATCATTGATAATATTTCTGTCTCCTTGAACCCAGTTTTCATGAATAGTAGTTTTAGAATCAAAAACATCCCCTGATGTGATAATAAAATTGGCGTAACTACCAATATTTAGATTTCCAATTTTATCATTGCCTAATATTTGAGCAGGAATAGAGGTAAGTGCTGCCAATGCATTTTTTTTACTAAAACCATATTTGATTGCTTTTCTTAAATTTTTATGAAAAGAGCTCATTGATTTTAATTTATAGGTAGTTATAGCAAAAGTAATCTCATTGTTAGATAAAACACTCAGATTTGAAGGTTCTTGATTCCACTTACGCATTTCGCCCAAATCGATATGTTGCGCTAACAATGGATCAGCTACATCGTAAGCATCCCTGAAGTTAATTGGTATGATAAATTTTGCATTGGTATTTTTTATATCTTGTATTCTTTCAAATTCATCTCCCGACCCTACAATGGTATATTGAATACCAAATTCGTCTCCAACTTTATCAGCTCTTAAAGCATCTACATGATTTCCTGTTTCAAATATTTGTGTTTCATTTTTATTTTTATTTAGTGCGTCTAGAGATAGGTCTTTATTCTTCATTTTTCCGTTTGCGTACCAAGTAGCATCTAGATAAGTTTGACGAAGTAAGGCCATTGCTCCCATTCTTGATGTTGGATATGATTGTCTGGATTTTACACTTTTAGAAAATGAAAGATATTGGGCTGAATTATCATCTAAAATTCTGTATGCATTGTTTGAATTTGGATTAAGTGAAACTAGCATTCCACTTCCTCTCATAATACCATCTTGTGAATGTGTATTTACTACACCAAACCCGGCTTTTAAGTATTCTTTGGATTTTTTGGAGTCAAACTTAAAAAGAGAATGTGAGGATGTTTCTGGTCTAATATGGTCATTCCAATAATACCCTTTTCTTTCTGCATCATACTGAGGTCTTCTTCCTCTTGAAAAATCTCTTTTTGGCTTTTTAATTCCAAAATCAGAATATAAATCTATAAATGAAGGGTATATAATTTTACCACTTAAATCTATAGTTGTTGTGCCTTTAGGAATTTTTACTGATTTACCAATAGAAACAACTATTCCATCTTTAATCAATAATATACCTTTTTTGAGAACCTTTTCTGAACTCATATAAATGGTAGCATTTTTAAATGCAACCATAGTATTTTTTGATGTTTTTACACCAGTATTTACAGGGAAGTACTCTTGTGCTTTTGTAAAAGTAACAGATAAAAGCGTGAGTACTAAAAATAGTTTTCTCATTTCTTTAGTATTTATTTTATAAATCTATTGAGAAGTAAATACTTATTCGATGTTTGTAATTGTTTTTAACAAAACTTTATGAGCAGAATAATGGTTATAATTATGCCTTAATAAAAACTTTCATTGATTGACCTTAAAAGTATTCTAATTAAGAATTATACTTTATTTTGGGGTGTTTTGAAATAACTAATTAATAGATTTACCACATAATTGTAGGAATTAATCCCTTTGACTTGTTTGTTAGATTTTAAATAGACATTGTATCCTTTTTTTACAATGGGTTCAAAAGGATTCTTATAAGTATTCCAGAAATCAGTTGAGCATTTAAAATCAATTAAAACCCCTTTGTTTAAAGTTTTATAAATTTCCTTAAAAGTATCTTGATCTCTCTTGTATAATTCAAATATGACATATCTGGTGGCCATCCTATATGCAGAATATTTAAAATAAGGATCATCATTAGACAATGCTGCTAAAAAACCTATAAAATTTGCTTCGTTTTCCGCAGCAAAACCAATTTGGTGAGCCATTTCATGGGTTGTGGTTGTGGGTAAAATGGTTTTTGGAATCAATCTATTCACTTGCGCTTCTCCAGTAAATGGATTTAGATAACCTGAAGTTCCGTTATAAGATTGAAAAACACTTATTAACGAATTTTTTGCTCTACCATATTTGTAATTAAATAGAGAATTATCATGGGCTAATTTTTTATATCCCTTTTTGGCAAGTAAATAAATATCTTGATTTGAATGAGGTATAATTACACTTATTGAATCTGATTTTGTAATCGCTAAGTGAGATTGATTTAGTTTTGTAACTAAATATTTGGTTAGGTTAACCAACTCCTCATTGTTATATGGAGTAGTTTTGAACTCTAGGTTTTTATTTAGAGGCTCTCTAAAATAATTTAATCCCCATAAGAAATAAAACAAGAAATAAACTATTGAGATAAATGATGTGACCCCAAAAACTTTAGAAACCATATTTGTAAAGCGTGTTGAAACCAATTTATAGATCAAATAAATCAAGTATAAACCAAAAAGTATAATAATAAGATCTCCAAAAGAGAAAGGCATCCACCCAAATAAAATTCTTAAAAAAGAGCTTATGTATGGGTATATTCCTCTAGAATAATAGGTTTCAATAAAAGATGGATTGCTTTCTATCCATCTCATGAATAGTATTTGAATTCCTAAAAAAAGGGTCAGATAAATATTTCTTTTTTTTATCTTCATGTTGGTAAAAATACAGAAAGAATTGTAGAACTTTATACTTTGTTAACATGATAATAACAATTTGGTTAACAAATCTTGTTTAAAAATAAAATCCAATAAGAGAAACCTCAATTACAAGTAAAAATATACATTTGTTACTATGGAAAAAACACAATCATTTAGTGGTAAAAAGATAGATAAAGCTAAAATTATTAATCTCGAAAAAGGGAAAATACCACCTCAAGCTTTAGATTTAGAAGAGGCTGTCCTCGGTGCAATGATGATTGATAAAAAAGGGATTGATGATGTTATTGATATTTTGCATCCAGATGCATTTTACGAATTGAAACATCAGGAGATTTATAGAGTTATTTATGATTTATTCCAAGAATCTAAACCCATAGATTTATTAACGGTTTCAAACGCTTTAAGAAAAAACGCGAAACTTGATTTAGTTGGTGGTGATTTTCATTTAATAAGACTGACACAAAAAGTAGCATCGTCTGCTCATATAGAATTTCATGCAAGAATAATTCTTCAAAAATATATTCAACGCAGATTGATTAGTATTTCTAGTGATATTATTGAAAATGCTTATGATGAAACTTCAGATGTGTTTGATTTATTAGATAATGCAGAAGCAAAACTATTTGAAGTAACTCAGGGGAATTTAAAGAAAAGTTCGGAGGGAGCTAGTGATCTTGTAAAACAAGCTTTAACTAAGATTCAAGAAATTTCAAATAAAGAAGGAATGAGCGGTTTAGCCACAGGTTTCACAAAACTAGATGCGATTACTTCAGGTTGGCAACCCTCAGATTTAATTATTATTGCAGCCCGTCCTGGTATGGGGAAAACTGCTTTCGTTATTTCTATGGCTAAAAATATGGCAATTGATTTTAATCATGCTGTTGCTGTTTTTTCATTGGAGATGTCCTCTGTTCAATTAATAACTAGAATGATTTCCTCTGAAACTGGATTAACTTCAGAAAAACTTCGTAAAGGAAATTTAGAGCCTCATGAATGGGAGCAGTTGAATGTGAAAGTAAAACGATTGTCTGATGCTCCAATTTTTATAGATGATACACCATCATTATCAATTTTTGATTTACGAGCAAAAGCAAGAAGATTGGTTTCTCAACATAATGTGAGGATTATAGTAATAGATTACTTACAACTAATGACTGCTGGAAACAACAATAAAAGCGGTGGAAATCGAGAACAGGAAATCTCTATGATTTCTAGGAATTTAAAGGCTTTAGCAAAAGAGTTAGAAGTTCCTGTTATAGCCCTTTCACAATTATCTAGAGCTGTAGAGACCAGAGGAGGAAGTAAAAGACCACTATTATCAGATTTACGAGAATCTGGTGCAATTGAACAAGATGCAGATATTGTTTCATTTATTTTTCGACCAGAATATTATGGAATGACAGAATGGGATGATGATGAACACACACCTTGTGAAGGTCAAGGTGAATTTATTATTGCAAAACACAGAAATGGTGGACTAGATAATATTCGTTTAAAATTTACTGGACATTTAGCTAAATTTTCAGATTTAGAAGAAGGTTTTAGTAGTGAATTTCAGTCTAGTATGAATACAGATTTTACTGAAGACGTTTTTCCAGATACACGAATAGAACCTAAAGATGCCTTTCAAATTGATGAAGACGATGTTCCTTTTTAAAAATTATTATTCATAAACTTTTATTCAATTAATACTATCAATATGAAACGTATTCTAATTTTAATACTTTTTTGTGCGCACCATTTTTTACTGTTTTCACAGGAAGATAAAATACCATTCCAATCATTAGATGTTTTCTCTTTAGAATGGGTTTCAGACCCCCAAATATCTCCTGATGCATCTCAAATAGTTTACAAAAGAAATGGTTTTGATATCATGAAAGACAAATCAAGAGGAGGCTTGTGGATTCTTAACATTGATGGTTCTTCTCATAGAAAACTAACTTCAAGGGAAGTCAATGAATCAAATGCGAGATGGTCACCCGATGGAAAACGTATTGCTTTTATTAGTAGTACTGATGAAGGTTCGGAGTTATATATGTATTGGGTTTCAACTGGACAAATTGCAAAATTATCTCAATTAGAAATGTCTCCAGGTAATTTAACCTGGTCACCCGATGGAAAACAATTAGCTTTTACCATGTTCAAAGCACAAAATTCACCAGTAATAATTAAGATGCCAAAAAAACCAAAGGGAGCAAATTGGGCAAAACCAGCTAGAGTTACTAATAGGTTAAAGCATGAGGCAGATGGAAGAGGATATATGAATCCAGGGTTTACACATATTTATACAATTCCTGCTCAGGGAGGTACACCCAGACAAGTAACCACTGGCAATTATAATCATTCGGGAAGTTTATCTTTTTCTCCAGATAGTAATTCTATATATTTTTCAGCAAATCGAGTTAAAAATTGGGAATATGACTTTAGAAATAGTGAAATTTACATGGTAAATATTTATTCAAAAAAAATTAGTGTTCTAACTTCTCAAATTGGACCAGATTTTTCTCCCAAAGTTTCTCCAAATGGAAAAAAAGTTGCTTTTTTAGGTTATAAAGATAAATCACAAGCTCACCAAAACAGGGTACTATATTTAATGGATTCTGATGGTAAGAGAAGAAAAGTTATTTCTCAAAAATTTGACAATAGTATATCAAATATTTCCTGGGATAAGTCAGGAAATGGGTTGTATTGTACATTTGATGACAAAGGAAATTCAAAAGTGGCCTATATCTCAACAAAAGGTGAAATAAGTAAACTTGCTGATAATTTGGGAGGAACAACTATTGGAAGACCTTATGCCTCTGGATCGTATTCTGTTGCCAACGACGGAACGATAGCATTTACTCATACTAGACCAGAATACCCATCGGAACTTGCCGTTTTACAAGTTAGTAAACCACCAAAATTGATTACCAATTTAAACGAAGATGTTTTAGCGCATCGAGTACTTGGAGAAACAGAAGAGGTTTGGTATACTTCTTCTTTTGACGGAAGAAAAATTCAGGGATGGATAGTAAAACCTCCCTTTTATGATGCTTCCAAAAAATATCCATTATTAGTAGAAAATCATGGTGGGCCAATTTTAAATTATGGAGATCGTTTTACTGCAGAAATACAATTATATGCGGCAGATGGATATGTAGTATTTTATCCCAACCCCAGAGGAAGTACTAGTTATGGAGAAGAATTTGCAAATTTGTTATATAATAATTATCCTGGACAAGATTATAATGATGTTATGGATGGAGTTGATCTTTTAGTGCAAAAAGGTATTGTAGATCCTCAACAATTATTTGTAACAGGAGGAAGTGCTGGGGGAATTATGACTGCCTGGATGATTGGTAAGAGTAATCGTTTTAAAGCTGCTGTAGTTGTAAAACCAGTAATGAATTGGATAAGTAAAACTTTAGTAGCAGACAACTATTTTGGGTATGCAAATTCTAGATATTCAGGACAACCTTGGGAAAATTTTGATACATATTGGAAGTTTTCACCATTATCATTGGTAGGCAATGTCGAGACTCCAACCATGGTCATGGTAGGGATGAATGATTTAAGGACCCCCCCAAGTGAAGCAAAGCAGTTGTATCATGCGTTAAAGTTACGTAAAATTGAAACTGTTCTAGTTGAAATTCCTGAAGCATCCCATGGAATTGCAAGAAAACCAAGTAATTTGATAAGTAAAGTAGCCCATACTTTAGCTTGGTTAAAAAAATATAAATTTTAATCTCATCCATAGAAATTATATATTGAAAAAATTAGCCCTAGTTTTTGTGTTTTTATTATCATCTAATGTTATTTGGGCATCTTTTGTATACATTCCTATGGATAATGATTCACAAAACAATCATCTTAAGGCTTATGGTATTGTCTATTTCTCATTACAATCAGGATTAAAAGCTAAATGGTTATTAAATTATGATGGTGGTGCATTTCTAATTGAGAATACTACTTTAATAGAAAATGAATGCAAAATTCGTGGGGTTTCTTACCAAATAATTTCCGATACAAAAGCAGAATTAATTTTACAAGATATTTCATCACCTTCAAAAAATCAAGAAGCTGTGACTTTAGAAAAAGCGCCAAAGATTGCAGTATATTCACCTAAAGATAAAATGCCTTGGGATGATGCAGTTACTATGGTGTTAACCTATGCTGAAATACCATTTGATGTTATTTACGATAAGGAGGTATTGAACGATCAATTGTTATTATACGAATGGGTTCATTTACATCATGAAGATTTCACTGGACAATATGGGCGTTTTTATGGAGCTTTCAGAACAGCTCCTTGGTATGTAAATGGTAAAATAAGAGCAGAAAAATCTGCCAAAAGCTTAGGATTTGATAAAGTATCACAACTTAAATTAGCTGTTAGCCTTAAACTAAAAGCTTATGTAATGAACGGTGGTTTCATGTTTGCAATGTGTTCTGCTACTGATAGTTTTGATATCGCTTTAGCATCTGAAGGGATAGATATTGTAGAGTCTATGTTTGATGGAGACCCATCAGAATCGAATTATCAATCTAAAATTAATTTTAATAAAACATTTGCTTTTAGGGATTTTAATTTAATTAGAAATCCTACAACTTATGAGTTTTCTACTATAGATATGACTCGAAAGCGTTCTATTCCCAAAACATCAGATTATTTTTCATTAATTGAGTTTTCTGCAAAATGGGATCCAGTACCTACCATGCTAACTCAAAATCACACTCAATTGGTGAAAGGTTTCATGGGGCAAACTACTTCCTTTGATAGATTAACTATTAAATCAAATGTTTTGGTTATGGGAGAAAATAGAACAAATAGAGAAGCAAAATACATTCATGGAACAAGAGGAAAAGGAATGTTTACCTTTTATGGTGGTCATGATCCCGAGGATTATACCCACAGAGTAGGAGATCCAAAAACCGAATTAGACCTTCATTCATCCTCTCCAGGGTATCGTTTAATTCTTAATAATGTTTTATTCCCTGCAGCAAAAAAGAAAAAACAAAAGACATAGTTAATAACCTTGTTAATTTTGTATCAAAATAAACCTTGTCAATTGTTTTTTAAAAATTTACTTTTGTTAAACAAATAATTATTAATGGCTACTACACAAGAGTTACAAGATTTTACACAACAAGTTAGAAGAGATATTTTAAGAATGGTTCACGCTGTAAATTCTGGTCATCCAGGGGGTTCATTGGGTTGTGCAGAGTTTTTTACCGTTCTTTATCAAGAAGTTCTTGAATATTCAACGAACTTTACTATAGATGGAGAAAATGAAAATCTTTTTTTCTTATCCAATGGGCATATTTCACCAGTTTATTATAGTGTATTAGCCCGAAGCGGTTTTTTTCCAGTCGAGGAATTAGCAACTTTTAGAAAAATGAATACACGGTTACAAGGACATCCAACTACACACGAAGGATTACCTGGAGTTCGAGTAGCATCTGGTTCTTTAGGGCAAGGCATGTCAGTAGCTATTGGTGCAGCTGAAGCTAAGAAGCTTAATGGAGACGATAAAATCATATACACACTTCATGGTGATGGTGAACTTCAAGAAGGTCAAATTTGGGAATCTGCTATGTATGCTTCGGCAAAAAAAATTGATAATATTATTTCTACAATAGACCTTAACGGAAAACAAATTGATGGAGCAACGGATGATGTTTTACCGATGGGAAGTATAAGAGCAAAATTTGAAGCTTTTGGCTGGGAGGTTTTAGAAGTAAAAAAAGGAAATGATATTGATGCAATTATTTCTGGGTTATCTGAGGCAAAATCTAAAACTGGAAATGGTAAACCTGTTTGTGTTTTACTACACACAGAAATGGGTAATGGTATAGACTTTATGATGCATACTCATGCATGGCATGGTAAAGCACCTAATGATGAGCAATTGGCAAATGCCTTAGAGCAAAACCCAGTGACACTTGGAGATTATTAAAAATAATCACTTAAATATATTTAAACCTATCGTTTTTTCGATAGGTTTTTTTATTTGTTGTTGTTTTATTTAATTCTATAAGTCATTTTATGTTTTTATTTAGAATTCAACGTAAGTAAATAAAGTATCTTTACACCTAAGGAGTTAAAATTATAAAATGCGAATAGGAATTGTATGTTATCCAACTTTTGGAGGTAGTGGTGTTGTAGCTACAGAATTAGGGATGGCTTTGGCAGACAAAGGTCATGAGGTTCATTTTGTGACCTATAATCAACCTGTTCGGTTAGATTTTATCTCTCATGACTTACATTTTCATGAAGTCTTAATGGAAGAATATCCGTTGTTTCAATACCAGCCTTACGAGCTTGCATTGTCTACAAAATTAGTAGAAGTTGTTTCCAAATACAACTTAGAAATTTTACATGTTCATTACGCAATTCCTCATGCTTACGCGGCTTATATGGCAAAGATGATGCTAAAGGAGAAAGGAATAAATATAAAAGTAGTAACAACTCTTCACGGAACAGATATTACTTTGGTTGGAAGCCACCCAAGTTATAAGACAGCTGTAGAGTTTAGTATTAATAATTCTGATGTGGTTACCTCAGTTTCTGAAAGCTTAAAGCAAGATACTTTAAGACTTTTCAAAATCACCAATGAAATCAAAGTAGTCCACAATTTTATTGATACTGAAAAATATGATCGAGAGTCACTCAATGAATGCCAAAGAATAGCAGTTGCAAAACCAGAAGAACGAATTCTGACACATATCTCAAATTTTAGACCAGTAAAACGAATAGAGGATGTTATAAAAATATTTCATTCTGTAAAGAAAGTGATTTCAGCAAAACTTTTAATGGTAGGTGAGGGGCCTGATAAAAGAAAAGCAGAGCTATTAGTAAAAAAGTTAGGAATCTCAGATAGTGTAATTTTTTTGGGGAATAGTCACGAAATAGAAAAAATATTATGTTATACAGATGTCTTTTTATTACCCTCTAAAAGTGAAAGTTTTGGGTTGTCTGCTTTAGAAGCTATGGCTGCTAATACGGCTATTATATCTACAAATACTGGTGGGTTACCTGAGGTGAATGTTCATGGTGTAACAGGGTATTTAAGTCATTTAGGAGATGTTGAGGATATGTCAAAAAATACTTTAAATATTTTAAAGGACGACTTAACTTTATCACGCTTTAAAATAAATGCAAAAAATCACACAAACAAATTTCGTTTAGAAAATATATTACCGATTTACGAGAACATTTACAGTTCTGTTTTGGAAAAAGTACTTTAGGAGATATAAAAATGAATACTTTCTTTAAGTAACTTATTAGTTATTTTACAATCAAATTTAAAATCTTCGAAATCATTTAACAATACAAAATTTACCTGTCCATTAGTATTTTTCTTATCGTGTTTTAATAAATCAAAAATACTATCATGGTCTTCCTCTTGTATAGAAATCTTTTCATATAAACTTTCTATTAAGCTTTTAACACGTTTCATTTTTTCATAAGAAAGGTTAAGAACCTTGTGAGATAAGTAGGTTTCACAAACCATACCTATAGCTATAGCCTCTCCATGAGTCAAGTTTTTTTTATCTCTAGATTCCAGGAAGTATGACTCTATTGCATGTCCTAAAGTGTGACCATAATTTAAAACTTTTCGTAACCCATTTTCTTTAGGGTCTTTTAAAACTATTTCGTTTTTTATTTCTATGGATCTGTGAATGAGATACTCAATATTTGATTTGTCAAAACTTTTTATTGCATCTAATAATTTAACATCGTATGTTAAACTATATTTAATAATTTCGGCCATACCTGAACGTAACTCCCTTTCCTCAAGTGTAGCCAGATAGTTATCATCTATGATTACAATTTCAGGGTTTGCAAACAAACCTATTTGATTTTTTAAAACACCTAAATCTACACCAGTTTTTCCACCAACAGAAGCATCAACCATGCTTAATAATGTTGTAGGGATGTTAACAAAGTCAATTCCTCTCTTAAATGTAGAAGCAACAAAACCCCCTAAATCTGTAATTACACCCCCTCCTAAAGTTATTAATAAACTATTTCTGTCTGCGTTTAATTCGGTTAGTACATTCCAAACACCAGTACAAGTATCTAAGTTTTTATGAATTTCTCCCGATTCAATTTCTATAATTTCTATTCGTTTATCTGTATCTAGTAAAGGAATAAATTTTGGATAACAACAATCAAATGTATTTTCATCAACTAAAATAAAAATTGAAGAATAATCTTTCTTTATGATTAGACTATTTAGTTCTTCATATCCTTTATTTTTAAAATGAACAAAGTAAGTTGCTGCTTTTATAGATTTCATATTCTGAATATATTTCATCTACAAATAAACTACAAAATATTGAATAATTTAAGCAAGGTGGTTATCTTTGTTTGTATATATTTTTAAATAATGAGTCTATTTAATAACACCAAAATTGCATTTTCTCTCAAATCTGATTCTGAGTTAGAAAGAGCTTTCTTTCTATTCAATTTAATCCAAAGCCAACCAATGGTGAAGATTGGTACTGCAGTAACAAATTTTGCATTAAAGGCTCACTTACCTGTAGAGGGTCTTATACGGTCTACTGTATTCGATCACTTTTGTGGTGGTGTTACAGAGGAAGATTGTATTCCTAATATCGAAAAGATGCATAGTAATGGTGTTTACTCTGTTTTAGATTATTCTGTGGAGGGAAAAGAAACAGAAGAACAATTTGATATTGTAAAAGCTAAAACATTAAAAAATATTGAATTTGCTAAGAAAAAAGATGCAATTCCATTTGTGGTTTTTAAACCCACAGGAGTTGGTCGATTTTCCTTATACCAAAAAATTACAGAAAAAAAACCACTCTCCAATGAAGAAAAAAGTGAGTGGGATGCAGTGATGAATCGTTATTATGAAATATGTGATAAAGCAATAAAATTTGATGTTCCTATATTAATTGATGCCGAGGAGAGTTGGATGCAAGATGCGGCAGATGTATTGGTTGAGGGTTTAATGGAAAAGTATAATCTAGACAAAGCTATTGTTTTTAATACATTACAAATGTATCGCCATGATAGGATGGAATATTTAAAATCATTACACCAAAAAGCATTAAAAGGAAATTATCACATAGGATTAAAAATAGTTCGTGGTGCTTACATGGAAAAAGAAAGGGAAAGAGCAAGAGAAAATAAGTATATATCTCCCATATGTAAAGATAAAAATGCTACTGATGAAAATTTTAATGCTGCTATAAAATTTATGATGGAACACGATAAAATGGCTCTTTTTGCAGGAACACACAATGAAGAGAGCTCTTATTTATTGTTGGGTTTAGCAAAAAAATATAACATAAATTCCGCTGATCAACGGTTGTGGTTTGGTCAATTGTACGGTATGAGTGACCACATAAGTTTTAATTTAGCTAAAGAAGGATTCAATACAGCTAAATATGTTCCTTTTGGACCAGTTAGAGATGTGATGCCTTATCTAATAAGAAGGGCTGAGGAAAACACCTCTGTAGCAGGACAAACCAATAGAGAGTTAAATTTAATTAAAGAAGAAAGAGTAAGAAGAAAATTAGAATGAATACCGTAGAAGAAATAAAAGAACTCCTTCAAAAAAATAAAAAGCGCTTAGACGTAGAACTTCAGCAAAGTAAAGAAGCCGTTAGTTTGATAAAAAAGTCTATGCATTCCTCTTTATCTGAGGAGGAAAAAGAAAAAGTCAAAATTCAGTTATTAGATATCTGTAAAGCTATACCTGCATTTACAGTATTTATGTTACCTGGAGGTGCCTTGTTATTACCCCTTTTAATAAAATTAATCCCAGATATTTTACCTACAGCTTTTAGAGATGATGAAGAGCTAATAAATTAATGCTAATTTATTCAATCTCTTAAAGTAAAACACTACTTTTGCAACTTCAAAAAAAGTAAGTATGCAATCAATTAGGAATATTGCTATTATAGCCCACGTAGATCACGGTAAGACTACATTAGTAGACAAGATTATAGATCAAGCAAAAATTTTAGACGATCGTAAAGAACGTAAAGATTTATTATTAGACAACAATGATCTTGAACGGGAAAGAGGAATTACAATTTTATCGAAAAATGTTTCTGTTAATTACAAAAATGTAAAGATAAATGTAATAGACACTCCAGGTCACGCAGATTTTGGTGGTGAAGTAGAGCGTGTATTAAAAATGGCTGATGGTGTTTTATTATTAGTTGATGCTTTTGAAGGACCAATGCCTCAAACACGTTTTGTATTGGGTAAGGCACTAGAACTAGGTTTAACTCCTATTGTAGTTGTGAATAAAGTTGATAAAGAAAATTGTACACCAGACTTAGTTCATGAAAAAGTATTTGATTTGATGTTTGCATTAGAAGCTACAGAAGAACAATTAGATTTCACTACTATATATGGTTCAGCTAAAAATGGCTGGATGAGTACAGATTGGCAAGAGCCAAAAGACAATATTTTAGATTTATTAGATGCTGTTATAGCATCTATACCTGAAGCTCCCTACAGAGAAGGATCTCCTCAAATGCAAATTACTTCTTTAGATTTTTCCTCTTTTACAGGAAGAATTGCTATTGGGCGTGTTTTTAGAGGTGATTTAGAAGAGAATAAAGATTATATGTTGTGTAAAAGAGACGGTTCTACAAAAAAAGTTAGAATAAAAGAATTACACGTTTTCGAAGGGATGGGGAAATCCAAAACTTCAAAAGTAAGAAGTGGTGATATTTGTGCAATAACTGGTTTAGAGGGTTTTGAAATTGGTGATACTATTGCAGATTTAGATGCTCCGGAGGCTTTACCTAGAATAGAAGTAGATCAACCTACAATGAGTATGTTATTTACCATTAATAATTCTCCTTTTTTTGGTAAAGAAGGAAAGTTTGTAACCTCTCGTCACCTACGTGATCGATTATTTAAAGAGATGGAAAAGAATTTAGCACTTCGAGTAGATACAACAGACTCAGAGGATAAGTTTAATGTATATGGTCGTGGTGTTCTTCATTTATCTGTTTTGATAGAAACCATGCGAAGAGAAGGATATGAATTACAAGTAGGAAGACCACAGGTAATACTCAAGGATATTGATGGTGTAAAATCTGAGCCTTACGAAACTTTATCAATAGATGTTCCAGAAGACGTTGCCTCTAAGGCAATTAATTTAGTTTCATTACGAAAAGGAGATTTATTAGTAATGGAGCCAAAAGGAGATCTTCAGCATTTAGAGTTTACTATACCGTCTAGAGGACTTATAGGGTTGAGAAATAAGATTTTAACAGCAACAGCAGGTACAGCTATTATTAACCATAGATTTTCTGAGTACGGTCCTTTTAAAGGTGAATTTTCAGAGGATATTAAAGGAGCTATTGTTTCCTCTGCAGCAGGAAAAGCTACAGCCTATGCAATAGATAGATTGCAAGATAGAGGACGTTTTTTTATAGATCCAAATCAAGACATATATATAGGACAAGTTGTTGGTGAAAATAGTAAGGATACAGATATGGGAGTAAATTTAATCAAAGGGAAGAAATTAACCAACGTTCGTTCATCTGGAACAGATGATAGTGTTAAGATAGCACCAAAGATTGATTTTTCATTAGAAGAATGTATGGAATATATTAAAGTAGACGAATATCTAGAGGTTACGCCAGAAAGTTTACGAATGCGAAAAATTTCTTTTAGACCCTAGTATTTAAATTACCAAAAAAGATAAAAGCTCATGTTAAACTTGAGCTTTTTTTATTGATTTAAGCTTTGAAATAAGTTTATTTGATTTATTCTAAACAGTTATTTGAAATAAACTTACTGTTGCATTTTGGTAGTGTAAGGGGAGTTCTGAAGTATGCTGTAATTTTGAGATACCTATAAAGTCAAATCCGCATACTTTATAATGATTTATAAGTCCAGTATTCTTTCCAACAGTGTCCATTCTAATGTATTTTTTATTTCTTTTTTCTGCACATTTTCTAGCCCATTTTACGATATTTTTAACCAAATGCCTACCTCTAAATTTTGGACTTGTAGAGATTCTATGAATGTAAATTGAAGGATCATTATTTTTAGCTCCCCAAATTTGAGGATCACTCTCAGTAGTAGCCCAAATACAGGCAATTTGATCATCTATGATAAGTTTCCATTGTCTATTTTCACGTATCTCTTTTTCAATCAACTTTCGTTCAAAATTTGGCCAAGCAACCATAGATTTCTCATTTTGAAAATTAGTTGCTATTTCGTATAATTCGAATATGTGATCAATATCTTCTATTTTACTATTATAAATATTCATTATTAGCTAGTTCAATTTAGAATTCTTATAACATATATACGATAAATCATCTGTTAACTGAAGTATAATCGTTTTTTTAGTTCACTAAAATCTTCAATAATTAGATCAGCATTTTCCAGAGTTTGATCACTATCTAAAGGATTTCTATAGCCAACAGCAAATATTCCTGCATCATTAGCTGCTTTGATTCCATTATCTGAATCTTCAATAACAATGCAATGTTCTTTTGACGCACCACCAAGAATAGCCCCCTTTTCAAAAATTTCTGGATGGGGTTTAGAGGCTGTTAGATCTGCACCACTTATTTTTGCAGTAAAATATTGATTTAAATCAAATCTAGAAAAAACACGATTAATGTTTACCATAGCTGAAGAGGAGGCTAAAACCAAAGTTAAGTTTTGATTGTGAAAAAAATGAATCAAATCTTTTACTCCATTAACCAAAGATAATGTTGGGTCATTTTCAAAGTAATTGACATAACGTTTTCTTTTCTGAAGTACTAACTCCTCGGGGTTATCATCTAGATTAAAATGATTCACCAACTTCTGAAATGCATTTATAGTAGATGAGCCAGTTAACGTTTTATAAAGTTTTTCAGAAACATCAACCCCTAGACTATTAAAAGTCTCATAATATGCCTTTTTATGAATTTCTTCAGAATCGATAATAACGCCATCCATATCAAAAATAACACACTGTAATTTTTTTGGAAAGTTCATTTAATTTAAAAATTTAGAATTTAATTTTTTAGTAGGGATCATACATTCTTCTTTTTTTCCAAACCAACGGTATCTATTTCTAGCGATAAAGTCATAAAAAAAGTCATTAAAAAAAACAGGGAAAATTCTAAATACTTGAATGAGTTTCCATATCCCGTAAAATTCATTTGCAATTTTGAAAGCTGCTTCAGATTTTATAAAGTAGTCTTCACCAGGAATATATAACACAATAGAGTCTATTTTTGAAGTATCAATTCCTAATTCATTAATAATATTTTTACCGGTATTTGATTGAAGTGCAGTGAATAAAAAAATATCTTTTTTATCCTGTTTAATTATCTTTAAAACAGCTTCATTACATAAGTTACAGACCCCGTCAAATAAAATTAACTTTTTGTTATTAGGAATGGTATCTATCATTTTAAAAATATACAACAAAAATAATGCATAAAAATTTAAAATTTAGTGTAACAAATTTATTTTGGAAACGTCTTATGGGAGTATCAGTATTTACAAGTAAATTGTAATTCGTTTTAACATAAAATTAGTAGCGGTAATATTGCCTATTAGCTACTTTTATCAAAAAATAAATTAGGTAAATGATTCGTATAAACAACCTACACAAATCGTATCCCATAGGTAAAGATTCTTTACATGTTTTGAAGGGTATAGACTTACATATTAAAGAAGGTGAATTTGTCTCAATTATGGGTTCATCAGGTTCAGGTAAGTCTACTTTATTAAACATAGTTGGTTTATTAGATGAGCACGATGAGGGTGATTATTTTTTAAATGGGCAAGAAATTAAAAATTTAAATGAAAAAAAAGGTGCAGTTCTTAGAAATAAATTTTTAGGGTTTGTTTTTCAATCTTTTAACCTTATCTCATATAAAACTGCGCTAGAGAATGTTTCATTGCCATTATATTATAAAGGCGTCTCCAGAAAAGAGCGACAAAAAATAGCGCTAGAGTATTTAGATAAGGTAGGTCTTAAAGATTGGGCATCTCATTTACCCAATGAATTATCTGGGGGTCAAAAACAGCGTGTAGCTATAGCAAGGGCTTTAGTAACCCAACCCAAGGTTGTTTTAGCAGACGAACCAACGGGAGCATTAGATTCCACAACAACAGATTCTGTGATGGATTTATTGAAAGACATCAATAATGAAGGAATGACCGTTTTTGTGATTACACACGAGGAGGAAGTTGCTGATCAAACTAAACGAATAGTTCGTTTAAAAGACGGAATTATAATTAGTGATACTATCAACGTTCAAAGAAACCCTGTAAAAACCGTTTAACTATGTTCGATTTAGATCGATGGAGGGAAATCTTCCAAAGCATAAATAAAAATAAATTACGTTCTGTAATGTCTGGTTTTACAGTAGCTTTTGCTATTTTATTATTTACCTTGTTATTTGGTGTTGTTAGTGGTCTTAAAAACACATTTGAAGGTGCGTTTGTAGACGATGCTGTAAATTCTATGATTGTAAGGGTCTGGAAAACAACAAAACCGTTCAAAGGATTACAATCTGGTAGGAGAATTCAATTAAAGAATCCAGATTATGATTATTTAGCTGACAAATATGAATCAAAGATAGATTTGATGACTGCTAGAATTTTTAAAAATTTCAGTATTTCATATAATGATAAACAAGACAATTATAGTGTAACAGCTGTTCATCCCGACCATCAATTTTTAGAGAAAACAATAATAGATGAGGGAAGATACATAAACCAACTAGACATCAATGAATCCTCAAAAGTAATCGTAATAGGTAGGTTAATTAAGTCTGATTTATTTGGAGAAAAACTAGCATTGGGTAAACGAGTCAATGTAGGAGGGATATCCTATAAAATTATTGGAATTTTTTCTGATGATGGCGGAGACAATGAAGAGAGAGTAGCCTATATTCCTGTAACTACAGCACAAAAATTATATGGGAATAATGAGTATTTAAATCAAATTAGAATTGGGTACAATCAAGATTTAAATTTAGATGAGGCCATAGCTTTTGGAAATCTTATAGAAAGAGATATGAGAAGCAAACTGGATATTCATCCAGATGACCAAAGCGCTTTGTCTGTTAGAAATATGGCTGAAGGTAGAAAAGGAGTTGATGTTTTTATGATTGCACTTTTTTTTATCGTAGTTTTTATAGGCTCTGGTACTCTTATTGCAGGAATAATTGGTATCAGCAATATTATGATATTTGTGATCAAAGAAAGAACTAAAGAATTTGGTATACGAAAAGCCCTAGGCGCTAAACCTTCTTCAATTGTTGGAATGGTAGTTCAAGAGTCTGTCTTAATTACCACCATAGCAGGGTATCTTGGTTTAACTTTAGGTACATATATTTTAAGTTTAATAGGAAATAGCTTAGAAAAAGATTATTTCATTAAAGATCCAAGTGTTAGTCAAGGATTGGTCATTGGCGCCACTTTTGTTTTAATTATTTCAGGGTTAATAGCCGCTTTAGTTCCTGCTAGAAAAGCATCACAAATTAAACCCGTAGTAGCCTTAAGAGCAGATTAGTATGAAATTTATATTTGATTCAGATACTTGGCAAGAAATTTATGGAGGAATCCGTAAAAATAAAACGAGAACAGTAATAACTATCATTGGTGTTTTATGGGGAATCTTCTTGTTAGTAACTCTATTAGGAGCTTCCCGAGGTTTAGAAAATAATTTTAAAAATATTTTTGGAGATTTTGCTACGAATAGTGTATTTGTTTGGTCTCAAAGAACCGAACTTCCTTTCAAAGGTTTTCAAAAAGGCAGAAGACTTCGTTTAACAACAAATGATGTTGAGATTTTAAAAAGAGAATACAAAGAAATTAAATTTATTGCTCCTAGAAGTCAATCAAATAGTGCAATAACTAGAGGTTTTAAAACAGGGAATTTTAATATTTCAGGAGATTTACCCGTTTTAGACAAAGTTCAAAAAAAGGATTTAGTTTATGGGCGTTTTTTAAATGAAAATGATATAAAGTTAAAAGCTAAAGTTTGTGTTATTGAATTGGAGATATACGAACAATTATTTGATAAAAATGAGGACCCAGTTGGAGAAATGGTAAATATTGGAAATATTTCTTACAAAGTTATTGGGGTTTACAAAAACGGCAACATTTCTTTTGATGGTTCAGCCGCATACATACCCTTTACAACTTTTCAACAGGTATTTAATAGAGCAAATAGAATTAGTTGGATGATGATTACTGCAAATGAAGGAGTTGATATTTTACAAATGGAGAAAGATTTACTATTAACTTTAAAAAATATTCATAAAGTAGATCCAGAAGATAAAAAAGCTTTTGGTAGTGCTAATTTAGCAGTTGAAATTGGAAAAGTTACAGGATTTTTAACAGGGATGCAGTTTTTGACTTGGTTTGTTGGTATCGCTACTCTTATCGCTGGGGTATTTGCTATTGGAAATATTCTCTTAATTACAGTTAAAGAGCGTACCAAAGAAATAGGAATTAGGCGTGCAATTGGAGCAACTCCAATAGAAATAAGAAGACAAGTAGTTCTTGAGTCAGTATTTTTAACAACTGTTGCAGGGATGCTAGGTATTATTTTTGGAGGTTTCGTATTGTTTTTATTAGATTATTTTTTAGGTTCTGGACCAGATCCTACTTTAGTAAATCCAACAGTTAATATTCCAATTATATTATTTGCATTTTTAATCCTAATAGTGCTTGGAACTTTAATTGGCTTAATACCCGCTTACATGGCTACACTGGTAAAACCAATAGACGCCCTAAGAGATGAATAAAAATAAAGAAATATATTAATCAGAGTTTATACACAAATAAAATGAGTAAAAGAGCAAAAATTATATTAGTAATAGTTTTCATAACATTTGCAGGAGTACTTCTATGGTTAGGGAGTAAAAATAAAAAAAACATAAAAACTTTTGATACTGAAAAAGCTTTTATAGCCACTATAGTAAAAAAGACAGTTGCTACCGGAAAAGTGATTCCTCTTGAAGAAATTGAAATTAAACCACAGATCACTGGGATTATAGATAAAATAATCTTACTCGAGGGTGCAAAAGTAAAAAAAGGAGACTTAATTGCAACCGTAAGGGTTGTCCCAAATGAGCAATCTTTGATAAGTGCAAAAGGAAGGGTTGATAATATTAAATTAAGAGTTAAAAATTTAAAAATTTCTTTTGACCGAAATAAGAAGTTGTATGATAAAGGGGTGCTAGCAGCATCAGCATTTGAGCAAGTTGAGTTGTCTTTCGAACAAGCAAAACAAGATTTGGTGAACGCTCAAAATGATTACAAAATCATTAAAAGTGGTTCCTCTGGTGTTGGCTTAGCCAATACTGATATCAGAGCCCAAATATCTGGTACAGTATTGGAGATTCCTGTAAAAGAAGGAGATCAAGTAATTCAAAGTAATAATTTTAATGCTGGAACTACTATTGCCTCAATAGCAGATATGAGTAAAATGATTTTTGAAGGTAAAGTTGATGAATCAGAAGTTAGTCGATTAGTTAAAGGCACAGATATAGAAATATCATTAGGAGCCATAGAGGAGAAAAAATTTCCAGCTAAATTAAATTTCATTGCTCCAAAAGGAACTGAAGAGGGTGGAGCTGTTCAATTTAAAATTAAAGCAAATATAACTTTAGATGATAATTATTTTGTTAGAGCAAACTACAGTGCAAATGCTGATATTGTTCTTGAAAAACAAGATAGTGTATTATCCATAAAAGAGGCTTTACTTCGTTTTGATAAAAAAACTGAAAAACCTTATGTAGAGGTTAAAATTGGTGAGAATGAGTTTGAAAAAAGAGAGTTAGAGTTAGGGATTTCAGATGGGGTTAATATTATGGTAAAATCTGGAATTAATACTACTGATGAGTTGAAAATATGGAATAAAGCCAATAAAGATTACGAAGCAGATGATGATCCAAGAAGAGATTAATTGATATAATTGAGGTTACATAATAAGGGATTTATTAATAAATCCCTTTTTTTATTTGATAAAAATCCTATACCCCAATTCAAACCCAAGTATGTTATAGCCACTATTAGGTTTTTGTATATTGAAGTTGGAAACATGGCCAACTGTAGTTGCTATAAAAACCTCTGATGAATTTCTCGTATGAGCAAGACCTAAAGATACGTTTTCAATGAATGTAAAGCCCTTAGCCAATCGTTCAGATTCTAAGCTTATGTAGCCTGCTCCCAAACCTAAAGTAGCCTCGAAGGCAATGTTTTTAATTAGAGTTTTTCTTAATTGAAATCCTAATTCAAAAGCATATAATGAGATGTCTTTTTTTTGAGTAAATTTTTCACGTAGAAATTCAAAATTTTCTTCATCAGGAGTAATAAATTGTTCATTGAGCAATTGATGTTGTGCCTTTTGATACTGGGGTTGTACGATGAGGTTTAAATTCCATTTCTTTCCTTTTCTCAATACATAAAATAACTGAAACTTATATACATTGGTTTTGTAGTCATAATCTTTATCAAAAAATAAAATATTATTTTGTTTAGCACTACTATAAAGAAATCCTATTTTCTTTACTGAGGGTTTTATTTGTTTTTCTTGGCTATTGACCAAAGAATAAAAAAATAATAAAAAAATAAAAATTGATCTATTCAAACTGCTTAGCTATTTTTTCAGCTTTTTTACTCTCAGAATAATCATAAAAACCTTCTCCAGATTTCACGCCTAATTTCCCAGCACTTACCATATTTACCAATAGTGGACATGGTGCATATTTTGGGTTTTTAAAACCATTATACATAACCTCTAATATAGACAAACAAACGTCTAAACCTATAAAATCAGCTAACTGTAGAGGGCCCATAGGATGAGCCATACCTAATTTCATGACTGTATCAATTGCCGACACTCCAGCAACTCCGTTGTAAAGAGTTTCAATAGACTCGTTAATCATAGGAAGTAATATTCTATTGGCTACAAATCCAGGGTAGTCGTTTACTTCTACAGGAATTTTATTTACTTTCTTAGATAGGTCAACTATAAATTTTGAAACTTCATCAGAGGTGTTATATCCTCTAATGATTTCAACTAATTTCATTAGGGGTACGGGATTCATAAAATGCATACCGATCACTTTATCTGGTCTAGAAGTTATCCCTGCAATTTGTGTTATGGATATTGAAGAAGTATTCGTTGCTAAAATGGTGTCATCCGGACAGACTTCATCTAATTCTTTAAATATTTTTAATTTTAAATCTAAATTTTCAGTAGCAGCTTCAATAACCAAGCTAGCATATTGAGTGCCTTCCTTAATTGAAGTGTAAGTAGTAATATTTGTTAAGGTTTTATCTTTGTCAGCAGTAGTTATTTTTTCCTTAATAACCATTCTATCAAGATTTTTAGATATTACAGCAATACTTTTATCAAGAGCCTTTTGAGAAACATCAATCAATTGTACATTAAAATTAAATTGAGCAAAGGTATGCGCAATTCCATTACCCATAGTGCCTGCTCCAATTACTGCTATATTTTTCATCTGTCTAATATTTTTATGAATTATTTTTTTATTTTCTATTGGTAGAGACTTTTAGGGATAATCCTTACATTAATTGAGTATTTAAGTATAAATATTATCTAAAAACAATCAATAATGCGCTGTGCTATCCTTAAAGCATTTGTACCCTGTCTTAGAGATACAATAGGTGTTGTGTTATTTTCAATAGCATTAGCAAAAGATTCCAATTCATCTAAAATGGCATTGTTTGGAGTAACTTCAGGGTTATCAAAATATATTTGTTTTTTCACTCCTTCAGCGTTTTGAAGAATCATAGCAAATTCATCAGGTTGATTAGGAACATCTTTCATTCTTACAATTTCAGATTTTTTTTCTAGGAAATCAACAGAAATATAAGCGTCTTTTTGAAAAAAACGAGATTTTCTCATATTTTTCATAGATATTCTACTCGCTGTTAAATTGGCTACACATCCGTTTTCAAATTCTATTCTGGCATTTGCTATATCCGGAGTTTCAGAAATAACAGAGACACCGCTAGCATGAACATTCTTAACAGGTGAATCAACTACACTTAAAATAATATCAATATCATGTATCATTAAGTCTAACACAACTGGAACATCTGTTCCTCTTGGATTAAATTCAGCTAAACGATGACATTCTATGAACATAGGAGAATCTATCTTATCATTTACTGCTGTAAATGCTGGATTAAAACGTTCTACGTGTCCAACCTGACCCATAACATGCTTTTGACTAGCAAGGGTTCTAATTGCTTCTGCTTCTATGACTGTCTTTGTGATTGGCTTTTCAATAAAAATATGACAACCCTTTTCTATAGCCTGTTTGGCACAATCAAAATGAGAAAGCGTTGGGGTTACAATATCTACAACATCAACTTCTTTTATTAAATCCTCAATATTGCTAAAAGCTCGATATCCAAAAGCTTCAGATACTTTCTGAGCATTTTCTTTTGAGGGGTCGTAAAAACCTATCAAATCGTATTTCTTAGATTGTTGTAGTAATTTCAGGTGAATCTTTCCTAAATGACCTGCACCTAATACTCCTGCTTTTAGCATAAAAATTTGATTTTTTTGATGATATATTTAAACGATAACAAAGATACAATTTTATAGGAATTTTAAATCAATTATTCTACTTTTAGCCTTCTATTTAAAGTTATAAATTGAAAGATACTTCTAAACACCAAGGCCTAAGAAATCAATTGGCTAGCATTCTAAAAAAGAAAGGAATTACAAATGAGAAAGTATTAACTGCAATAAAAATAATTCCAAGACATTTGTTTATTGACTCCTCTTTTTCAGATCATGCATACCAAGATAAAGCATTCCCGATTGCAGCAGAACAAACGATTTCTCAGCCTTATACTGTTGCTTTTCAATCTCAAACTTTAGCCGTTAATCAAGGAGATCTTGTTTTGGAAATAGGAACTGGTTCAGGATATCAAACTGCTGTTTTAATTGAGCTAGGCGCTGAAGTTTATACCATAGAACGCCAACATGAGTTGTTTAAAAAAACTTCATTGTTTTTACCTAAATTGGGGTTTAAACCAAAGAAGTTTATTTTTGGAGATGGGTATAAAGGTTTTAAAGAAAAAGCACCTTACGATAAAATTATTGTTACCGCTGGGGCACCTTTTGTTCCGAAACCATTATTAGCTCAATTAAAAGTGGGAGGGATGTTATTAATACCCGTAGGTGATAAAAAACAAATTATGACAATGTTTTATAGAAAAACGCTTAAAGAATTTGAAAAAAAAGAGCTAGGAGATTTTGCTTTCGTCCCCATGCTTCAGAAGAAAGTATAATACTAATCAATTAATAAAAGATTTTGTATTGCAACTTGAAAAATCTAAGAGTTTACCAAGGAAATCTAATTTTTCTTTGCTCTTTTCCAAATAGCAGTTCTTCCAAACATAGATAACCCAATATAACCTCTTAGTTTTAAAGTATTATGATCTAATAATTGAATGTAACACTTATATTCTTTTCCATTTTTTGGGTCTAAAATTTTTCCACCAGACCACTCATTGCCATCTTTTTTTAAACCTGTTAAAATATTCATACCTAAAATAGGTGCATTTTTTCTTTTTCCACTGCATTCAATACACGTTGCTGAACTTCTATTAGCATCACTGATTGATATTATTTTTGCGAAGGCTTTTGTGTCTTTCTCATAAACTTCAATAACAGATTCAATTTTATTTGTTTCTTCATCATAAGAATTCCAATTGCCAAAAATAGTTTGTGAAAAACTTGATATTGTAAAAAAAACACTAAAAATAAGCACTAATTTTTTTTTCATAATCTTTAGAATGTAATGTTTGTAATTAAATTAATCATAGGTAGCATCAAAGTTTGAATCCCATTTTCCTTGTACTCGGAGGACTTGTTCAATAATGTCTCGCACACATCCTTCACCACCATTCTTATCAGAAATATATTTTGATATGTGTTGAATCTCCATTGCAGCATCGTTAGGACAGCATGCTAAGCCAACAATTTTCATGATTGGGTAATCTGGTACATCATCACCCATGTACAAAATGTGCTCTGACTGTAAATTATACATGTCAATAAACTCATTGTACTGTTCAATTTTATTGTGTGCACCCATATACACATCCTCAATGCCTAAATTTTGTAATCTAATTTTTACCCCTTCATGCTTTCCTCCAGTGATGATACAAATTCTTAAACCAGCTTTAACAGCTGCACGAAGTGCATAACCATCTTTAATATTCATCTGACGAATTAATTCACCATTTGGAAATACAGTTACAATTCCATTAGTTAAAACTCCATCAACATCAAAAATTAGCGTATTAATTTGAGATAAGTATTGTTTATAGCTCTTTTCCATGATTTTGAATAGATTGTGTAATTTTTAAATAAAGTTCTTGTTGTGACTTTGATAACAAATTTAGATGATTTTTTATTGTTTCTATGTCATTTCTTTTTGCTGGACCAGTTTGTGCTTCTTTGGGAGTTAAATTTTTAATTTTTTGAGATGTTTCCTCAATCAATGGCTCTAAAATATCAAACGGAACATTGTGTTCTTCACAAATATTGTATGCAATTGTGTACATATGATTTGTAAAATTATTCACAAAAACAGCCGCAACATGAATTTTTTTTCTTTGAAGAGAAGAAAGGTGATAAATATTGCCTTGCAATAAAGAAGCTAATTTTTCTAGTTTCGCAAGGTCACTTTTATTTTCCGCTTCCAAACAAATGGGAACATTTGAAAAATTTATTTCTTTTTCTTTTGAAAAAGATTGTAGAAGATAAAATACACCTTTATTTTTTTGATTTTTTAAAGCTTTCATTTCCACACTTCCTGAAGTATGAACAACAAAAGCGTTTTTTAGATTATATGAAATATTTGCTATGGCATCATCGCTTACAGCTATAATTGTTACATCGGCTTCTTTTATTAATGACAAATCACTTGTAGTTGAAACACTACTTTTTAGCAGTGCTTCATCCTCTAAATTCCTTGTATATACTTGTTTTAGATTGACATTTTCAATCTTTAAAAAAGCTTTAATTAAATGTTTGGCAACATTACCACTTCCTATAATAACCACTGAAATCATGCTGCGAAGATATTGAAATTATTAATTGTTAGGTTTGATTTCTTCAGTTTCGGAAAAGCGATTTATAATTATGTTTCTTTTTAGTGGTTTCTTTTGTAAATTCGTTTTTAATAATTTAATTAAATGATAGATTCAAAAAAATTAGGAGTTAACTCTGTTTGTGTTCATGTTGGAGAAGTGAAAGATGAACAATTTAAGGGAGCTATTTCACCAATGTATATGTCTACTTCGTATGCTTTTGATCAAGTAGATGTTAAACGATATCCTCGTTATTTTAATACTCCTAATCAAGAAGCTTTACGAAGAAAAATTGCAGCTCTGGAGCATACTGAGGATGCACTGATTTTTAGTTCTGGAATGGCAGCTATAAGCACAACATTGTTGGCTTTTTTAAAAAAAGGTGATCATGTTTTAATTCAACAAGTAATTTATGGTGGTACTTATAATTTTATTGCCAAAGAATTTGAAAAATATGGAATAGAATATTCTTACACAGCATCTGATAAGTTTGAAGATTTTGAGCCTTTACTTAAACCAAATACCAAAATTATTTATATAGAAACCCCCTCAAATCCTTTATTAGGAATTACAGACATAAAAGCTACAGCTGATTTAGCAAAAAGTAAGGGAATTATTACCATGATTGATAACACATTTTCCTCACCAATTAATCAAACTCCTGCAGATTTTGGAATAGACATTATGATCCACTCTGCTACTAAATACATGGGAGGGCATTCTGATATTTCAGCAGGCGCAGTAGCAACTTCTAAAGAATTTATAGAATTAATTTGGGAAACTGCAATTAATTTAGGTGGAAATTTAAGTGATTTTACTGTTTGGATGTTAGAACGAAGTTTAAAAACTTTAAATTTAAGGGTTAAAGAACAAACCAAAAATGCCCAAGTATTAGCAGAATATTTAGAGGGTAATTCATCGATTAAGAAGGTTTATTACCCAGGCTTAAAAAGTCATCCAAAACACACTATAGCAGCCTCACAAATGCATGGTTTTGGTGCAATGATGTCTTTTGAATTAAAGGAAGGTGTTGATGCTATGGAATTTCAGAATTCATTGGAATTTATTAAACCTTCATTAAGTTTAGCAGGAGTAGAAAGTACAATATTGAGTCCTGCCCAAACTACCCACGCTTTGTTAAGTGAGGAAGAAAGACTAGAACGAGGGATATCTGATCGCTTGATTCGATTTTCAGTAGGCATAGAAGAGCCTGAAGATTTAATAGCTGATATTGAACAAGCGCTTTTAAAAATAAAAAAAGGAGACATATGAAATTAGATATATTGGCTTTTGGTGCACATCCAGATGATGTTGAATTAGGAGCAGCAGCTACAATTGCCAAAGAAGTTTCTTTAGGGAAGAAAGTTGGAATCGTAGATTTAACTCAGGGTGAATTAGGGACACGAGGCTCTAAAGAATTAAGAAAAGTTGAAGCTGCTAAAGCTGCTAAAGTGCTTGGGGTAAGGTTTAGAGAAAATTTAAAATTTGCAGATGCTTTTTTTGTAAACGATAAAAATCACCAGTTAGAAGTTATTAAATTGATTCGAAAATATAAACCTGATATTGTATTGTGTAATGCGGTTGATGACAGACACCTTGATCATGGAAAAGGGAGTAAGTTAGTGTCTGATGCTTGTTTTTTGAGTGGTCTTGAAAAAATTGAAACTAAACTTGATGGTATACTACAAAACAAGTGGAGGCCTAAATTGGTTTATCATTATTTACAATGGAAAAATTCTGAACCAGATTTTGTTGTAGATGTTAGTGGTTTTATGGATGTGAAAATGGATGCTGTTTTAGCGTACAGCTCTCAATTTTATGATTCTAATAGTAAAGAGACTGAAACACCTATCAGCTCCAAAAATTTCACAGATAGTATACGCTATAGAGCTAGAGACTTAGGAAGACTAATTGGTGTAGATTATGCAGAAGGTTTTACGGTAGAACGCTTTATTGCCATTACATCTCTAGATAAATTAATATAATTTTTCTTTCTATAGATTTAAAAAAAAATTATATTTGCAAGCGCTTATGAGGGCTTAACATTTATTGTTTGCATAGCATAAGTGATATGGTAGTTGTAGCTCAGTTGGTTAGAGCATCGGTTTGTGGTACCGAGGGTCGTGGGTTCGAGCCCCATCTTCTACCCAAAAAGACAAAGTCTTCTCATAAATGAGAAGGCTTTTTTTGGTTTTTACTTTTTGTTAGGTATAAGTTTTTCTTTTAAACTTTCTGATGTATATGATTTATTATTTTTAATTAATTCTTCAGGCGTACCCTCAAAAATTAATTGTCCTCCTTTTTTTCCACCTTCTAACCCAAGGTCTATAATATAATCTGCACATTTTATCAATTCTATATTATGTTCAATAACCAGTATAGAATGTCCTTTATCTAATAAAGCATTAAATGAAGCTAAAAGTTTTTTAATGTCGTGAAAATGGAGACCTGTTGTGGGTTCATCAAAAATAAATAATGCTTTATCTTTAGTATTTCCTTTCACCAAGAAAGAAGCTAACTTTATTCTTTGAGCTTCACCACCAGATAAAGTAGAGGATGACTGACCCAATTGAACATATCCCAGTCCAACATCCTGTAAAGGTTTTAACTTATTTGCAATTTTGGGTTGTTGATGTTCGATAAAAAAGGATACTGCATCATCAATTGTAGAATTTAATATATCATCGATATTTTTACCTTCAAAATTAACTTCAAGAACTTCTTTTTTAAATCGTTTACCATTACAATCATCACATTGCAAATGAACATCAGCCATAAACTGCATTTCAATAGTCACAACTCCTTCACCTTTACACACTTCACATCTACCACCATCCACATTAAATGAAAAATGTTTTGGTTTGTAATTTCTGATCTTTGAAATTTTTTGAGAGGACAGAAGGGCTCTTATATCATCGTATGCTTTAATATAAGTTACAGGATTTGATCTAGAAGAACGACCAATAGGGTTCTGATCAATAAATTCGATGTGTTTTATTTGTCCAAAATCTCCAATAATATCTGAGTGTTGACCAACTTTCTCTCCATATCCCATCATTTTTTTTTGCATGGCAGGATATAATATTTTTTTTACTAAGGTGCTTTTTCCACTTCCAGAAACACCTGTAATCACAGTTAAACTCTCTAAAGG
>Ga0213868_10000257_pt1 | contig 50007 bp, 46 predicted proteins | sample PICome_9_FD_160087 | JGI IMG/M metagenome (GOLD analysis project Ga0213868, IMG submission 160087) | Coastal seawater microbial communities near Pivers Island, North Carolina, United States - PICO127 | ecosystem: Environmental > Aquatic > Marine > Coastal | place: USA: North Carolina...
GTCCGAATCTGAAATTGAAATTGTTGTTAAAGAAACTATCGTTAGTTTAGGAGCTGAAGGCATGAAAGACATGGGGAGAGTGATGGGAGTAGTTTCAGGAAAATTAGCTGGAAAGGCAGATGGAAAAACAATATCCATTTTAGTTAGAAATAATTTAAGTTAAAAAATGCGTGATAAAAACATTTTGATGGTTAATTTAGTTGGTCAGTATGAAAAGATTAAGGATGAAATAAATCAAAATATTATTAATTCATTACAAGAAGGTAAATTTATAAATGGGCCTATTGTAAAAGAGTTTAGTCAAAATTTATCCAACTTTTTAAATGTAAAGCATGTTATTCCGTGTGCAAATGGTACGGATGCATTACAGATTGCCTATATGGCACTCGGATTAAAATCTGGAGATGAAATCATATGCCCATCATGGACATATATTTCAACGTCTGATGCAGCAGCAATTATTGGAGTTAAAACTATATTTTGCGATGTTGATCCAAATACATTTAATGTAACTGCTGAATTTATTGAGCCACTCATTACTAAAAAGACAAAAGCTATTGTTGTAGTTCACTTGTATGGTCAGTCCTGTAATATGGAGGCTATACTTAACTTGGCAAAAAAACATAATTTAAAAGTAATTGAAGATAATGCTCAGGCGATAGGTTGCGTGTATACTTTTTCTAATGGCAAAAAAAAATATACAGGTACTATGGGTGATATTGGAACAACCTCTTTTTACCCAACAAAGAATCTAGGTGCTTATGGAGATGGTGGAGCAATTTTTACTAATAATGATAATTTAGCTAAGAAAATTAAAATGCTTTCTAGCCACGGAGAATCAAACAGGTATCACCATAGTATCATAGGAATCAATTCAAGATTAGATTCGATTCAGGCTGAGGTGTTGAATGTTAAATTAAAGTACTTGAATGATTATAATCAAGCCAGAAATCAAATAGCTGAGAATTATAATATTGCTTTTAGCACTGTTAAAGAATTACTTATTCCTGAGTTAAATAAAAACTCTTCTCATGTATTTCATCAATATACGTTAAAGGTTCTTAGTGGTAAAAGAGATGATTTGATGAAATTTTTAGATCAAAATAGAATTGAGACTCGGGTTTATTATCCGATTCCAGTTCATAAGCAAAAGGCTTTTAATGAGTATTCAAATACTAGTTTAATAAATACTGAGGAATTAACAACATCATGTTTGTCTCTACCTATTTGTGCTGATATTGAAAAAACTAGTCAAGATTTCATTATAGAAAAAATAAAATCCTTTTTTAAATGAAAAGAATAAATATATTGATAACAGGAGGAGCAGGTTATATTGGTTCTCACACTGTTGTAGAATTATTTAAATCTGGATACAGGCCAATTATAGTTGATAATTTTTCAAATTCATCAATTAAAAATATTGAAGGTATTGAAAAGATCATTAAAAATAAGATTACTTTTTATGAGTTGGATTGTACTAATGAAGCACAGATGAATGAGCTTTTTAAAAAGGAGGTGAACATTAAAGCACTTATACACTTTGCTGCATTTAAAGCGGTCGAAGAATCTGTAAATGAGCCTAAAAAATATTATGATAACAATATTGGATCACTAGAGGTTATTTTAAGTATGATGAAAAAATATGAGCTTGATAATATTATATTTTCTTCATCAGCTTGTGTCTATGGAATTCCAGATATTTTACCGGTTAATGAATTAGCTCCATTTAAAAAAGCAGAATCGCCCTATGGAGAAACTAAACAGTTATGTGAAAAATTAATTGATGAAGTAGATTTAAATAGTATATCTCTTAGGTATTTTAATCCTGTGGGATCTCACGAAACTTGTTTAATTGGAGATTGTTCTGCAGATAAGCCAAATAACTTAGTTCCAATTATATGTGAAGTGGTGAGTGGTAAAAGAGATTCTATGCAAATATTTGGTAATGATTACAATACAATTGATGGTACTTGTGTAAGGGATTATATACATGTAGTAGATCTAGCTAAGGCACATGTAGCTGCACTTAATCATATTTTAAAATCACAAACTTTAAAAACTGCGTATAATATTGGAGTAGGAAAAGGAGTTAGTGTTCAAGAAGTGGTAGACTCTTTTGAAAAAGTTAATGATATAAAAATATCTTACAAAATTGGCCCTAGAAGAACTGGAGATGTGGAAGAAATATATTCCGATAACTCAAAAATCAATGATGAGTTAAGTTGGTCACCGGTAATGAGTTTTGAGTCTGCTTTAAAGACTGCTTGGGTATGGGAGAAAAACAAATAGTTTTTTACTTATATAAATACTTTTTATTAAATTTTCACGTTGTTTCTTATATTCGTGAATTGTAAAAAATATCTTAATTGACCAACACAGAACAATATAATTTTAAAATAGATCAAAAGTCTAGAAATAATCTAAACAAACATAACTCCTTTGTTATTTGGTTCACTGGTTTATCAGGTTCTGGAAAGTCTACTATTTGTAATAGTTTAGAGGAGTTATTAAACGCTAAAAAAATAAACACTTTTACTCTTGATGGAGATAGTGTTAGAAATGGATTAAATAAAGATTTAGGTTTTTCTGATCAAGATAGATCTGAAAATATAAGAAGGGTAGGGGAGGTTTCAAAAATTTTGATGAATGCAGGTAATGTTGTTTTAGCTTCCTTTATATCCCCTTTTCAAAAAGATAGAGATATTGTAAAAGAGATTGTTGGAAAAAACAATTATTTAGAGATATTTGTAAATACCAGTTTAGCGACATGTATTAATAGAGATCCAAAAGGTCTATATCAAAAATCTAAATCTGGATTAATAAAAAGTATGACAGGTATAGATTCTAAATACGAAACACCTACTTCATTTGATATTGAAATATCAGAATCTAACTCACTTGAAGAGAGTATTGAAACTATATATACATTTATTAAAGATAAACTTGTAATTGTAAATGAATAAGTATTATTTAAATCATATTGATGAGTTGGAAGCTGAGGCTATTTTTATACTAAGAGAAGTAGCTAGTAAATTTGATAATCCTGTATTATTATTTTCAGGCGGAAAAGACTCTATTGTTTTAACTCGCTTAGCTAAAAAAGCTTTCTATCCCGCGCAAATTCCTTTTAAATTACTGCACGTTGATACTGGACATAATTTTCCTGAAACTTTAGAGTTTAGAGATAATCTTATTTCAAATATGAATCTAGACTTAGTAGTTGGATATGTTCAAGATAGTATAAATAAAGACCCATCTATTGAAGAAAAAGGAGCTAATGCTTCTAGAAATTCAATTCAAACAATTACCCTTTTAGAAATGATTGATAAGCATAATTTCGATGTTGCTATTGGTGGAGCAAGAAGAGATGAAGAAAAATCTAGGGCAAAGGAGCGTTTTTTTTCTCATCGTGATGAATTTGGACAATGGACTCCAAAAAATCAAAGACCAGAGCTATGGAGTTTATTTAATTCTTACAAATCTCATGAAGAACATTTTAGGGTATTCCCTCTTTCCAACTGGACTGAGTTAGATGTCTGGAATTATATTAATAAAGAAGAATTAGAATTACCAAGTTTATATTTTTCCCACAAAAGAAATTGTATAATCCGAAATAATATGATTTTAGCCAGTTCTGATCATATAAAATTAAAAGAAAGTGAAAAAATAAAAGAAATGACTGTTAGATATAGAACATGTGGAGATATGACTATCACAGGTGCTATTGAATCAACAGCTTCAAACACTAAGGAAGTTATTAATGAAATTTCTTTAATAAATACTACAGAACGTGGAACAAGAGCAGATGACAAAAGAAGTGAATCAGCAATGGAAGACAGGAAAATCACAGGATATTTTTAAATTATGAATAATGAAATTCAAATTTTAAGATTTACTACTGCAGGAAGCGTTGATGACGGAAAAAGCACCCTTATTGGAAGACTTTTATTGGATTCTAAATCTCTCTATGTCGATCAGTTAGAATCTATCGAAAAAACTAGTAAAAAAAAGGGCTTTGATTATATAGATCTTTCACTATTAACTGACGGTTTAAAGTCGGAAAGACAACAAGGAATTACTATTGATGTTGCATATAGGTATTTTTCTACTCCTAAAAGAAAATTTATCATAGCCGACACACCTGGTCACATACAGTATACTAGAAATATGATTACTGGTGCTTCTACTGCAAATTTGGCACTAATACTTATAGATGCAAGAAAGGGCATATTAGAGCAGACTAAAAGACATAGTTTTATTGCTTCACTTTTGAAAATCCCCCATTTAATTATATGTATTAATAAAATGGATTTGGTGGATTATTCAGAGTCAGTTTATAATGAAATAGTACAAAACTATCAGGATTTCTTTTCAAAATTAGATATACATGATGTGCGATTTGTTCCAATTTCTGCTTTAAATGGAGATAATGTTGTAAATAATTCTAATAATATGAACTGGTATAATGGAGGAACTCTTATGTATAATTTAGAGAATTTGTATATATCCAGTGATGTTAACCATTTAGATGCAAGACTTCCTGTGCAATACGTTATTAGACCACAAACTCATAAGTTTAGAGACTACAGAGGTTATGCAGGTAAAATTGAAGGTGGTGCATTTAAAAAAGGGGATAGAGTTAAATTGTTGCCATCAGGTTTCATGACTACTATAAAAGCTATTGAAATTAATGGTAAAAATATTGAAGAGGCTTTTTCTCCAATGTCAGTCTCAGTTACTTTAAAGGATGACTTAGATGTTAGTAGGGGAGACATGATAGTAAAAGAAAATAATGTGCCCGTAATTTCTCAAGATCTAGATCTTATGATATGCTGGATGGATAGCGCTTATTTAAAACCCAGAAAAAAAGTAATTATTAAACATACAACTAACGAGTGTATGGGAATGATCACAGATATCTTATACAAATTGGATATTAACACCCTTCATAGTATTAAAGATTTTGAAGATTTTAAACTAAATGATATAGGTAGAATTAAAATCAGAAGCTCAAAACCGCTATTTTATGATTCTTATAAAAAAAATAGGCATACAGGTAGTATTATCTTAATTGATCCAAATACTAATGCCACTATTGCAGCAGGAATGATTATTTAAATCTTTTAAATGAAATTATCTCAAAACTTAAAATTAGCTATAAATGCTAGTATTCATGCTGGAAAAAAAATTATAGAAATATATGATTCTAATAATTTTAATTTGGAATATAAATTGGATGATTCTCCTTTAACTTTAGCAGACACCGCATCAAATAAAATTATCAAGAATATTTTAGAAGCTTCTAATATTCCTATTTTATCAGAAGAGGGAAATATTTTAGATTTTAATAATAGAAAGAATTTAAAACAGTTATGGATAGTTGACCCACTGGACGGCACAAAAGAATTCATTAAGAAAAATAATGAGTTTACGGTCAATATTGCTCTTATTGAAAATTCAAAACCAGTAATTGGAGTTATATATGCTCCTGCATTAAATGTGTTGTATTTCTCTGAAAGAAAATTGGGAGCTTATAAAACACTAATTACAGCATTAGATGAATTTGATAATTCAAAAGCTTTTCGTTTACCATTAGTTGAAAATTCTAATGAATATAAAGTTCTTACAAGTAGATCTCATCTCGATGATAATACCTTGGATTATATAGATAATTTGAAAGTCAATAACTTAAAAGTAGTTTCAGTTCCTAAGGGAAGTTCACTCAAATTTTGTTTATTAGCGGAAGGATTAGCAGATTGTTACCCTAGATTTTCTCCATGTATGGAGTGGGATACAGCTGCTGGACAAATTATATGTGAAGAAGCTGGCTTCAAAGTTGTTGACTTAAAAACAATGAAGCCAATTGTTTACAATAGAGAAAATTTAATTAACAATTATTTTATTGCAAAATAATAAACAGCTTATTTTAGTTAGATTTCCAATAAGCAAAATCTCCAGGGAATAAACCTACCTCATAAGATGCGATTTCATTATTATTAAAATCTAGCACCTTGACTTGATTGATGTCGTTGTAGTTAGTTATTCCAAAATAAATCAAATCCCCAAGCACCTCACATGAATATAATTGTGATGGATTGTAAGATCCTAATTTGTGAATATAAATCACATTTTTAAACAATTAGTCATTAATGCAACCTAATTGCAATAATGTTTATAAATAAATAATTTTTGTACTTAAAAATAAGTTAAGAACTTTTATTACTTAATAGTATTTATAATGCTAGACATTTTAATTTCTTGATTATTAAAGTTAAAAATTGTATTAAATTTACTACATATTTGATTGCTAATAAAAAATTAAATAATTTTCGGAATTTAATTGTGAGTTACAATGGCGAAGCCATTTAAAATAACAAACATAAAAATCAATTTTTTTGATTTAATGAATTTAAAACTAGTTAGTATTTGATGGATATCAAAAAAGAATTACAAAATAGAATCTTAGTATTAGACGGAGCGATGGGGACTATGTTGCAAGCTTATAAATTCTCTGAGGAAGATTTTAGAGGGGAAAGATTTAAAGATTATCCTACACCACTTCAGGGCAACAACGATCTTTTATCCATTACACAGCCAGAAGCAATTAAAACCATACATGGAAAATACTTCGAGGCTGGTGCAGATATTATTGAGACTAACACTTTTTCTGGAACAACTATTGCCATGGCAGATTATCAATTAGAAGATTTAGTTTATGAATTAAATTTTCAATCAGCAAAAATCGCCAAAGAAGTCGCAACTGAATTTACATTAAAAGAACCACATAAACCCCGTTTTGTGGCTGGTTCTATTGGACCAACAAATAGAACTGCAAGTATGTCACCAGATGTAAATGACCCTGGCTTTAGAGCGGTTACTTTTAATGATTTAAGAATTGCATATAAGCAACAAGTTGAAGCATTAATTGATGGAGGAGTGGATATATTATTAATAGAAACTGTTTTTGATACTTTAAATGCAAAGGCAGCTTTATTTGCTATTGAAGAAGTTAAAGACGAAAGAAATTTTGAGATTCCAGTTATGTTAAGCGGGACTATTACAGATGCATCAGGTAGAACATTGTCTGGTCAAACAGCAGAAGCCTTTTTAATATCTGTTTCTCATATTTCATTGTTATCGGTAGGATTTAATTGTGCTTTGGGAGCCAATTTATTACAACCCCATTTAGAGGCAATAGCTAATAAAACAACTTTTGCTATTTCTGCACATCCAAATGCAGGTTTACCAAATGCTTTTGGAGAGTACGACGAAACACCAGAAGAAATGGGTGAACAAATTGAAGAATACCTAAAGAAAGATTTGATTAATATTATTGGGGGTTGCTGCGGTACATCTCCAGATCATATCAGAGTAATAGCTGATATTGCTAGTAAATATAATCCTAGAAAGTATTAGATAATGAATGTAAAACAAACAAAATACATGCAATTATCCGGTTTAGAGCCTTTGGTATTAAATGAAAACAGCAATTTTATCAATGTTGGAGAACGTACTAATGTTGCAGGTTCAAGAAAATTTTTACGATTAATTAAAGAAGAAAAATTTGATGAAGCTTTGGACATTGCAAGACACCAGGTAGATGGTGGTGCACAGATTATAGATGTTAATTTTGACGATGGTTTGATTGATGGAAAAGAATCGATGATTCGTTTTTTAAACTTAATAGCCGCTGAACCAGATATTTGTAGAGTTCCTATTATGATAGATAGTTCTAAATGGGAAATTATTGAGGCAGGTTTACAAGTAGTGCAAGGAAAATGTGTTGTAAATTCAATTTCTTTAAAAGAAGGTGAAGAAAAATTTATTTTTGAAGCAAAACAAATAAAAAGATACGGAGCAGCAGTAATTATTATGGCTTTTGATGAAGTTGGTCAGGCAGATAATTACCAAAGAAGAATTGAAATAGCAGAGAGATCCTATAGAATATTAGTAGACGATGTAAATTTTCCGTCTGAAGACATTATTTTTGATTTAAATATCTTTCCTGTAGCAACAGGAATGGATGAGCATAAAAGAAATGCTATTGATTTTATTGATGCCACTCGTTGGGTTAGACAAAATTTACCAAATGTTTCTGTAAGTGGCGGTGTAAGTAATGTATCTTTTTCGTTTAGAGGTAATGACGGTGTTCGCGAAGCAATGCACTCTGTATTTTTATATCATGCGATAAATGCGGGTATGAATATAGGAATTGTAAATCCTGCTCTGTTGGAAATTTATGATAACATTTCGAAAGATTTATTAAAATATGTAGAAGATGTTATTTTAGATAAAAGAGATGATGCTACAGAAAGATTATTAGATTTTGCAGAAACAGTAAAAGGTTCAAAGGTTGAAAAGGGATTGGATTTATCTTGGAGACAGAACTCAATTCAAGATAGAATTACCCATGCCCTAGTAAAGGGAATTGATACTTTTATTATTGAAGATGTAGAAATTGCAAGATTAGAAACTGATAAACCAATTGAAGTTATTGAAGGTCATTTAATGACTGGGATGAATGTAGTAGGTGATTTATTTGGTGCAGGAAAAATGTTTCTACCTCAAGTAGTAAAGTCTGCTCGAGTAATGAAGAAAGCTGTTGGGTATTTGAATCCATTTATAGAACAAGAAAAAGGTGAAGAGCAGAAAGCATTGGGTAAAATTCTAATGGCTACAGTTAAAGGAGATGTACATGATATAGGTAAAAATATTGTTAGTGTAGTTTTGGGTTGTAATAACTACGAAATCGTTGATTTAGGCGTAATGGTACCCCCAGAAAAAATTATAGAAGCTGCTATAAAAGAGAAAGTAGATATTATTGGTTTGAGTGGATTGATTACCCCATCCTTAGATGAAATGGTGTATTTAGCCAAAGAAATGGAAAGACAAGACTTTAAAGTTCCGCTCTTAATTGGTGGTGCAACCACTTCAAAAGCCCATACCGCTGTTAAAATTGACACACAATATAAAAATGCGGTAGTTCACGTAAATGATGCTTCCAGGGCTGTAACAGTCGTCGGGAATTTACTAAACAAGAAAACCAATAGTTCGTATATCAAAAATTTGAAAGAAGATTACGATGAATTTAGAATCAAGTTTTTAAAACGTGGAAAAGAAAAATCTTATATTTCTTTAAAAGAAGCACGAAAAAGAAAATATAAAATTGATTGGAAAAATTCAGAAATTGTTAAACCCAAAGAATTAGGTGTTCAGGTTTTGAAACAATTAAGTTTAAAAGAATTACTTCCATTTATTGATTGGAGCCCTTTTTTTAGAAGTTGGGATTTACATGGTAGGTTTCCAGACATTCTTTCTGATGAAATAGTTGGTGAACAGGCAACTGTTATGTTTAATGAGGCACAATCAATGATCAAAGAAATTATTGCAAAACAATTATTAAAACCAAAAGCTGTTTTTGGTTTATTTGAAGCAAACTCTATAAATGAAGATGATATTTCTGTTCAAATAAAAACAAAAGAAATAGCAGTATTTAGAACATTACGTCAGCAAACTCAAAAGAGGGAAGGAATTCCTAATATCGCTCTAGCGGATTTTATAGCCCCCAAAGACATAAATAAAATTGATTATATGGGTGTTTTTTGTGTTACAATTTTTGGTGCACAAGAATTAGCAGACAGTTACAAGACAAAAGAAGATGATTATAATGCAATTATGGCACAAGCAATTGCAGATCGTTTTGCTGAAGCTTTTGCAGAATATTTACACAAAGAAATAAGAACTAAGCATTGGGACTATGATAATGATGAAGGCTTAACAAATGATGATTTAATCAAGGAAAGTTATAAAGGAATTAGGCCTGCACCAGGTTATCCTGCTTGTCCTGATCATTTAGAAAAAGAAACTATTTGGGAGGTTTTAAAAGTTGAAGAAAACATTGGAGTCACACTTACAGAAAGTTTAGCAATGTGGCCAGCCGCATCAGTTTCAGGCTATTATTTTGCAAATAAAGAAGCAAAATATTTTGGTCTAGGAAAAATTACTGATGACCAGGTGACTGACTTTGCCAATAGAAAAGGAATTACAAAAGAGAAAGCCAAAAAATGGTTACACCCTAATCTAGCAAACCAGTAGTTATTAAATATTTTTTTATGTTTATATTGCATAACTCACTATTAAAAAATTAACATTTTATTAAAAATTAAATCATATTTTATAGTTTAATTTCGCACGGATGAATAAAAAGGCCAAAAAAAAACCAGATTTAGTTGTGTTTAACGAAGAAACGCAACAATATGATGGTGCACTAAAACCATACGGAACATCCGCAAGTTCACCTGTAATTAAGCCTTTAAACACGGCAACTTGGCGTAATGATGGAGTACAGCGTGTTAATAAACAATTTAAATCCAAGTTTGATGAAGTAAGAAAAGAGTACGAAGAATTATTACAAAAATTTGAGTACAACGATTTAGTATATAATTCTAAATTTAGCTTTGAACCTAATATTGGTGAAGTTTACCATCTGTATAATAATAGAAAAAAAGAATCTTTTTTATCAATTATTTCTCCGAATCAATGTTCTTTTCATCACTTAGGATCCTTTAGATTAAATTCTGATAAAATGTGGGAAAAATTAGACAGTATTTCAACAATAACGGACACAAAATAAATTTTTTGTAAATGAAGATTACAGATCACATAAAAAAAGCAAACAATAAAGCATTATTTTCTTTTGAAGTCATTCCCCCTAAAAAAGGGAATAGTATTCAAGAATTATATGAAAATATTGATCCATTAATGGAATTTAATCCACCTTTTATTGATGTAACAACTTCAAGAGAAGAACATGTTTATGTAGATAATGGTAATGGATTATTAGATCGAAAAATAACAAGATCACGACCTGGCACGCTGGGAATTTGTGCTGCTATCAAACATAAATTTGATGTAGATACAGTTCCACATGTTTTATGTGGTGGGTTTACTAAAGAAGAAACTGAATATCTTTTAGTTGATTGTGATTATTTAGGAATCCAAAATGTAATGGCATTAAGAGGTGATTCTATGGCTCATCAAAAGTTCTTTGAACCTTCAAAAGGAGGCCATAATTTTGCTGTAGAACTAGTTTCTCAAATTAAGGATTTAAGTTCTGGTAAATACTTACATGGCGTAATTGAAACTAATTATAATTCTGATTTTTGTATAGGGGTGGGAGGATATCCAGAAAAACACTTTGAATCTCCATCATTGCAAACAGATTTAAAGCATTTGAAAGAAAAAGTAGATGCTGGGGCAGACTATATTGTTACTCAAATGTTTTTTGATAATCAGAAATATTTTCAATTTGTTGAAGCTGCTAAAAAAGCAGGAATAAACGTGCCTATTATCCCGGGCTTAAAACCCATTGCTGTAAAACGTCACCTACAATTATTACCTCAATTTTTTAGTATTGATTTACCTGAGTCATTAATATCAGCCGTAGAATCTTGTAAAACAAATAAAGATGTACGACAAGTAGGTATAGAATGGGCTATTCAACAATCTAAAGAGCTTTTAGATGCAGGAGTTCCAGTTTTACATTACTATTCCATGGGAAAATCAGATAATATAAAAAAAATAGCATCTGCTATATTTTAGAAAAATTAATTAAAATTTAAATTTAAAAATATGAGTTATTTATTTACATCTGAAAGTGTTTCAGAGGGTCATCCAGACAAAGTTTCAGATCAAATATCTGATGCATTAATTGATAATTTTTTAGCTTTTGACAAGAACAGTAAAGTTGCTTGTGAAACTTTAGTGACTACCGGTCAAGTAATTTTAGCTGGAGAGGTAAAGTCTAACACCTATTTAGATGTTCAGCAAATTGCTAGAGATGTAGTTAATAAAATTGGATATACTAAAAGTGAATATATGTTCGACGGTAATTCTTGTGGAGTTTTGTCTGCAATTCACGAACAGTCACCTGATATCAATCAAGGAGTTGTTAGAGCTAACCCAGAAGATCAAGGAGCTGGAGATCAGGGAATGATGTTTGGTTACGCGACTGATGAAACAGAAAACTACATGCCATTGGCTTTGGAGTTGTCACACCAATTATTAATTGAATTAGCTTTACTTCGTAGAGAAAATAAAGATATTAAATATCTTAGACCAGATTCAAAATCTCAGGTTACTATTGAATACTCAGATGATAACGTGCCTCAAAGAATTGATGCAATTGTCATTTCTACACAACATGATGATTTTGACAAATCTGATTCAGTAATGTTGGCTAAAATTAAAAAAGACATTGTAGAAATTTTAATTCCTAGAGTTGTAGCAAAATTACCTAGTCATATTCAAAAGCTATTTACAGCCGATATTACATATCATATCAACCCAACTGGTATTTTTGTAATTGGAGGTCCCCATGGAGATAGTGGCTTAACTGGAAGAAAAATTATTGTAGATACCTATGGTGGTAAAGGAGCTCACGGAGGAGGCGCTTTTTCTGGAAAAGACCCTTCCAAAGTTGATCGATCTGGAGCCTATGCAACTAGGCATATTGCAAAAAATTTAGTTGCTGCTGGTCTTTGTAAACAAGTTTTAGTACAAGTTTCCTATGCAATTGGTGTTGCCAAGCCAACAAGTATTAATGTAGAAACATATGGTACTGCGACTGTTGATTTAAGTGATGGAGAAATTAGTAAAATTGTGGAAGCTATTTTTGATATGCGTCCATATTTTATTGAAAAACGCTTAAAACTTAGATCTCCTATTTATTCTGAAACAGCGGCATATGGTCATATGGGAAGAACACCTGAGGTAAAAACAGTAACGTTTTCTAATCCAATGGGAGAAACAGTTTCTCATGAAGTAGAAACATTTACCTGGGAAAAATTAGATTACGTAGAGAAAATAAAAAATAAATTTAACATTTAATATTATAGTTATGAGTAAAAATACAACATACGTACCTTTCAAAGTGAAAGATATTTCACTAGCTGATTGGGGAAGAAAAGAAATTGATTTAGCCGAAGCAGAAATGCCAGGTCTAATGAGTTTAAGAGAAGAATACGGATACAGCCAGCCTTTAAAAGGCGCAAGAATTGCAGGTTGTTTGCATATGACAATCCAAACGGCAATTTTAATAGAAACTCTTCAAGCCTTAGGAGCAGAGGTTACTTGGAGTTCTTGTAATATTTTTTCTACTCAAGATCAAGCTGCCGCTGCAGTTGCTGCTGCAGGAACAGCTGTTTATGCTTGGAAAGGTATGAACGAAGAAGAATTTGATTGGTGTATTGAACAGACCTTATTTTTTGGTGAAGATAAAAAACCATTAAATATGATTTTAGATGATGGTGGAGATTTAACCAATATGGTTTTAGATCGTTATCCAGAATTATCTGCAGGGATTAATGGTTTATCAGAAGAAACTACCACTGGAGTTCATAGATTATATGAAAGAGTGAAAAATGGAACTTTAACAATGCCAGCTATTAATATTAATGATTCTGTAACAAAATCTAAATTTGATAATAAATATGGTTGTAAAGAATCTGCAGTAGATGCAGTTCGAAGAGCAACAGATATTATGTTAGCTGGTAAACGAGTAACGGTTTGTGGATATGGAGATGTTGGTAAAGGAACCGCAGCTTCATTTGCTGGAGCAGGAAGTATTGTAACTGTAACAGAAATTGATCCTATTTGTGCATTGCAAGCTGCAATGGATGGTTTTGAAGTGAAGAAATTAGAGACTGTTGTTGCAAATTCTGATATCATTATTACAACTACAGGTAACAAAGATATTGTTCGTAAAGAACATTTTGAAGCAATGAAAGACAAAGTAATTGTTGCCAATATTGGTCATTTCGATAATGAAATTGATGTTCCTTATTTAAATGCAAATAGTGAAAAAATAGAAATTAAACCACAGGTTGATAAATATAATATCAATGGAAAAGATATTATTTTATTAGCTGAAGGACGTTTAGTGAATTTAGGCTGTGCAACTGGGCATCCAAGTTTTGTAATGTCTAATTCATTTACAAACCAGACGTTGGCTCAAATAGAGCTTTGGAACAATGTAGATGCTTACGAGAACAAAGTATATATGTTACCAAAACATTTAGATGAAAAAGTTGCGTATTTACACTTAGCAAAAATTGGTGTTGAACTAACTGAATTACGTAAAGATCAAGCTGCTTATATTGGTGTTACACAAGCTGGACCATACAAACCAGAACACTACAGGTATTAGTAAAAAGTTTATTCCATAAAAAAAGCCTTTTTAATTTTAGAAAGGTTTTTTTTTAATCAACAGATTTAAAACTCTAAATACTTTTGCTGTTTTACTATTTATTGAGTACTTTTGTTACTAGATATATAAACTATGTTAGAATCTTTAATTACCTCAAAGACTAGACTTAGAATGCTTATTAAGTTTTTTATTAATGCTGCAAATAAGGGGTATTTAAATGGTTTGGCAAATGAATTCAATGAATCTACGAATTCAATTAGAAAGGAATTAAACAATCTCAGTGCTGCAGGATATTTGCTTAAAGTTAAATCAAACAATAAGGTAATTTATAATGCCAATAAAAAACACCCTTTATTTACGGTTCTTCAAAAAGTAATCAGACAGCATCTAGGTATAGAAGAAATTATAGATTCTATATTGGATAAAATCGGTGATGTTAAATCTGTAGCAATAGTTGGTGATTATGCAAAAGGAATTGATAGTGGATTAATAAAAATTGTATTGCTTGGAAATGAAATTAATGTCAATTATTTAGAAGATTTAATAGAAAAAGTTGAAAAAAAAATCACTAGAAAAGTTTCTTTTACAATAGCAAAAGTTTTACCAAAAGAAAGTTTAGTTATCTATAATAATGACAAAATTTAAGTTATGAGAAGTTGGCATGTAATATATACAAAATCCAGAGCAGAGAAGATAGTTGAAGAGAGGCTTAATAATTTGGGGATAGAGGCTTATTGTCCGGTTAAACAACAGCTTAGGCAATGGTCAGATAGAAACAAGAAAATACTAGTTCCTGTGTTGCCATCCATGGTCTTAGTAAATATTGATAAAAAAGAAAGAAATAAAGTTTTTGATATCCCTGGTGTTGTACGTTATATGTTTTGGCTAAAAAAGCATGCAATAGTAAGGGATAGTGAGGTCGAATCATTAAAAAATTTATTGACTCAAAATAATATTGTTAGTCAAGAAACCATAACTCTAAAAGTCGGAGAAAAGATTGATGTGCCTGGCTTTGAAAACCAGAGTGGAATAATAAAAAAAATATCAACCAATAAAATATGGGTTGTATTAAAAAATTTAGGTTACGTTGTTAAGCTTAAAATAGCTTAAATAATATAATACTTACAGTTAATTTGAGTTAGTTACTTTGTAACTGACAACGGCGAAGCCTTATAATAAACAAATTGAAAATGACAGGAATCGTAGCAGGTAATTTTGATGTAATACACCCTGGATATGTACATATGTTTAACGATATGAATAAGCATGTACAAGATATTCATGTTCTTCTTCATATAGATCCATCTTTGGATAGGCCAGAAAAAATCAAACCTTTACTTAGCATAAAAGATAGAACAATGACTCTACTTGCTTTAAAAGGAATTACAAATGTCTCAACCTATAACTCTGAAAAGCAGCTTTTAAAATTAATAATTGATATTAATCCTGAAATAAGATTTTTGGGCGATGACTACATTAATAGAACTAACTATACAGGCTATGGATTACCTCCAAAAATTATATTTTTAAACAGAAATCACGGTTGGAGTACTACTAAATTTAAAAAATTAATTTCAAATTCTATAAAATGAAAATTAAATCTATATGTTGTATTGGAGCTGGCTATGTAGGCGGTCCTACTATGTCGGTGATTGCACAAAAAAACCCTAACATTAGGGTTACTGTTGTCGATATTAATAAAGACCGAATTGACAGATGGAATTCAGTAGATTTATCTAAGCTCCCAATTTATGAACCAGGACTAGATAAAGTGGTGAGTGAATCAAGAGGAAGGAATTTATTTTTTTCAACGGATGTTGACAAAGCTATCTTTGACTCTGAAATGATATTTATTTCAGTAAATACACCAACAAAAACCTATGGTGCTGGTAAGGGAATGGCAGCTGATTTAAAGTATGTGGAGTTATGTGCAAGGCAAATAGCAAAAGTTTCGAAATCAGATAAAATTATTGTGGAGAAATCTACATTGCCTGTTAAAACTGCTGCTGCTATAAAAAACATTCTTGATAATACTGGTTCTGGGGTTCACTTTGATATCTTATCTAACCCTGAATTTTTAGCAGAGGGAACAGCAATTAAAGATCTTGAATTTCCGGATAGAGTGCTAATTGGTGGAGATCAAACAGCAGAAGGGAAACTTGCTTTAAATAAATTAGTTAAAATTTATTCTTCTTGGGTAGACTCAACAAAAATATTAACTACTAATTTATGGTCCTCAGAGTTATCAAAGTTAACTGCTAATGCATTTTTAGCGCAGCGAATATCATCCATTAATTCATTGTCAGAGCTATGTGAAAAAACGGGCGCTGATGTAGATGAAGTAGCCAATGCTATTGGCATGGATTCTAGGATTGGCTCAAAATTTTTAAAAACCTCTGTAGGTTTTGGTGGTTCTTGTTTTCAAAAAGATATACTTAATTTAGTCTATATATGTAAATCTTTAGGCATAAATGAGGTAGCCGATTACTGGGAACAAGTTATAATAATGAATAATCACCAAAGAAGCAGATTTGCAAAAAATATTTTACAAACTTTATATAATACTGTTGCAGGAAAGAAGATTACAATCTTAGGCTGGGCTTTTAAAAAAGATACTAATGACTCAAGAGAATCTGCTGCAATTTATGTTGCTGACATATTAATTGATGAAGAGGCTGTTGTATATGTATATGACCCAAAAGTGAATGCAAATCAAATAAAATTTGATTTAAATTATTTAAACTCAAGAGAAGCATCAATAAATAAAAAAATGTTAAATGTAGTAGAAGACCCTTATGATGCTTCAAAAAATTCTCATGCCATAGCTATACTTACTGAATGGGATGAATTTAAAACATACGATTGGGAAAAGATTTACGCGTCAATGAATAAACCAGCATTTATCTTCGACGGTCGGAATATTCTTGATAAAATTAAGCTTGAAAAAATAGGTTTTATCTATAGAGCAATTGGAAAACACTAAATGAAAAGTAAAACAATTTTAGTAACTGGAGGGGCTGGATTTATAGGTTCTCATTTGTGCAAAAAATTATTAAACAAAAACCATAAGGTGATTTGTTTGGATAACTTATTTACTGGGACTCTGAAAAATATTGGGGAATTTGAAAATAATAACAATTTTGAGTTTGTTAATCATGATATTACAAAACCATATTATAGAGATAAAATAGATGAGATTTACAACCTTGCATGTCCTGCATCTCCAATTCACTACCAGTCCAATCCTATTAAGACGGTAAAAACATGTACTATCGGTGTCATAAATATGTTAGGTCTAGCTAAAAAAAACAATGCTAAAATCTTGCAAGCTAGTACAAGTGAAGTGTATGGTGATCCAGAAATTCATCCACAAAAAGAAAGTTATAATGGTAATGTAAATAGTCTTGGCTACAGGTCATGCTATGACGAAGGAAAAAGATGTGCGGAGACTTTATTTATGGACTATAAAAGGGAACATAATTTAAATATTAGAATTGTTCGAATATTTAATACCTATGGACCTAACATGACAAAAAATGACGGAAGAGTAGTCTCAAATTTCATTTTACAAGCTTTAAAACGAGAAGATATTACTGTATATGGAAATGGCTCTCAAACAAGATCTTTTCAATTTATTGATGATTTGGTTAATGGATTGTTAAAAATGATGAATAGTGATTTTGTGGGTCCTATAAACCTTGGGAACCCTATAGAATTATCAATGAAAGATCTAGCTACCATGATAATTAGGCTTACTAATTCTTCATCTAATATTATATATAAAAATTTACCTGAAGATGACCCTAAAAGAAGAAAACCAGACATTAGTTTAGCAAAGGATTTGTTGGATTGGAATCCAATCATTGATTTAGAAACTGGCCTTCTAAAAACAATTAACTATTTTACTTCTAATTAAATGAAAATGTTAGTTAAATAGCGACTAGATTTATATGTTATTATTTGTTAAAGCTTAGTGAAGGGAATCTTAGTTAATATGCTTTGATAACATTAACGATTATTACAGTTCAATAAATGTGTATAACAACAGAGATTTATCTAGAAATTTTACTCTTATCAAACGATATATTAGTTGGGGTTAAATAAGCAATATTATCGAATTTATTGACTTTAAAATTGTATGTTTTTTGAAAAATAAGATGTTAAAAAAAATACGGGCTTCTTTCTTAAAATATAGTATATTATTGAGTTTGATTTAACAGATATTTAATAAATTATCAGACATTGTTATTTCTTGTTTATTAATAACAATAATTAAATTAAATTCGTCTTAATTTTTTATTTAGCCTTGAAAAATAATTTTAATAATAACTAAAAAATAATAAATGGAAAAAACTAACGTATCAATTATTGGTTGCGGAGCAGTCGCAGATTTGATGTACTTGCCTGCTATCAATCAAATTGAAAATATTCAAATTAAAAATTTAATTGATTTAAATCAATCTTTTATTGATGATTTGATTTTAAAATATAAATTGACTAACATAAACCATTCCAACTCTTTACCGATTTCTGAGAATGAAAATGATATTGCGTTAGTTTTAGTTCCTACTGGACTTCATTATAAGGTAGTTAAAGATTGTTTTGAAAAAGGATATCATGTAATGTGTGAAAAGCCATTAGCATCAAATACAGAAGAAGTTAACACTCTTCTCAATTTATCAAAAAAGTTTAACAAACACTTGGCTGTTGGTATGGCAAGACATTTTATGCCTCATAATTTAATTATTAAGGATGTTATTGATAATAATACATTTGGCAAACCTATAAAGGTTTATTTTGAAGAAGGAGGAGCTTTTAGCTGGCCCATAAAAACTATAGCAAGATTTGATCAAAAAGAATCTGGAAATGGTGCAGCTTTAAACGGAACAGCAAGTCATTTAATAGATTTAATTCTTTGGTGGTTTGGATACGAGTCTAAATTTATTGAATTTTCTGATGATTCAAAAAATGGGTTAGACATAAATTGTAATATAAAATTTGAAATCATTAAAGATGACCTAAATATTCCGGTGGAAGGATTAATTAGTATGACTGGTAATTTAAGTAATAAAATGATAATTTGTTTTACAAATTGTTATTTAGAAGTTCCAATTTTTCCTAACGAGAAAATAATTTTATTTAATTCCTATGGTGAAAAACAATCTTTTTCACTAGATCCTTACAAAGGTGGTACAGAATATGGATACGATTCAATAGCTAGACATTTGATCAAGTTTTCAAATGCGGTTAATAATAATGAAACTAACAATGATTATGTAAAAGCAGATACTCAAATCGAATTAACAAATTTAATTGATAATGCTTATAATAACAGAAAAAAAATGAATTTCTCATGGATGTAAAAGATAAAAAAATAAAACTACTTTTAATTGGTTGTACTGGTTTTCTTGGTGGAAGATTGATTGAAAAATTACATTCAACTAATAATTATGATTTAAATGTAACATCAAATTCCTTTAGTGGAAATGGCTTAGCTAGAGCTGCAAAGTTTTCAGTAAAATTAATTTCCGCAAATATTTTGGATACAGATAGTTTAGATAAAGCGATGAAAAATATTGATGTTGTTATTAATGGCTCTTATATTAAAGGTTCTTCTGAATCCATAAAAAAATCAATTTTAGGGACTGAAAACTTACTGGAGGTAGCTATAAAACATGATGTAAAACAGTTTATACAGATTAGTTCTGCATCAGTTTTTGAACCTGATGATACATTAATTAAAGATGAAAAGAATTCATTTATTAAAAAACCAGATGATTATGTAAAAACTAAGCTAAAAACTGAAGAGTGTGTAAAACAGCATGTTTTGTCTAAATCAAACACTAATATGAAATATACTATTATTAGGCCTACTAGAATTTATGGGCCATATTCAGCATATTGGACTGAGAGGCTAATTGAGGGAATAGCACAAAGAAAAAAACTGCTTATTAATGATTTTAAAGATAATCCATCAAATTTTGTTTATGTTGATGATGTTTGTGATGCTATATCCATATGTATTCTTAACGAAAAAGCCTATAATAATGACTTTAATATAAATGGCGAAAAATCTTTAACATGGGAAGTCCTTTTATCAGGCCTACAAAGTGTTGTTAATAAAAATTTAGAATTGCAATCTTGTGATTATGAAGAAATTAAATTAATTGAAAAAGATAGGGTAAGAAAAATTTTACCAAATGCTCTTAATTCTATAAAAAAAGCATTGTTATCAAATGAATCTATGAACATATTTAGAAATGATTTATTGTTGTCTAGTTTATACAGGTCATTATACGGAAGATTTAGAAAATCTGAAAAAGGACTTTCATATACCCCAAAAAAACAAGGGATTAGAATTGAAGATTATTCATTTCTTGATAAGTTTTTTGTAAAAGATATGAAGGCTCCAACTTATATATCTTCAGAAAAAATTAATAATATTTTAGGATTTAAAAATAATCACAACTTTGATGAAGCTATTATTGAAATTGAAAGTTGGAATAAATTTTTTTCTAGAAAAAACTATATGCTAAAAGAATTGTATAAAACTTTAAAATAAAGAAATATGAAAGTAGTATTACTTGCAGGAGGTTTAGGAACTAGAATATCTGAAGAAACTTCCGTTAAACCAAAGCCAATGGTAGAAATCGGTGGCTTCCCAGTTTTATGGCATATAATGAGTTATTATTCATACTATGGGTTTAATGAATTTATTATATGTTTAGGATATAAAGGTTATGTTATTAAAGAATATTTTGCCAACTATTTTTTACATAATTCAGATGTAACAATTGATTTAGAAAATAATACTTTTGAATATCATCATTCTTATTCAAAAAAATGGAAAATAACGTTAGTTGAAACAGGATTTGAAACAATGACAGGTGGAAGGATTAAAAGAATTCAAAAATATACTGATAATAAGCCATTTATGTTTACATATGGTGATGGACTTTCAAATATAAATATAAATGATTTGATAAAAGATCATAAAAGTTCTAATAAATTAATTACGGTTTCTTGTGTAAAAATGAAAGGAAGATTTGGAGAGCTTGATATTTCAGAAGGGTCTGTTAAATCGTTTATTGAAAAACCACCGGGAACTGGTCCTTGGATTAATGGCGGATATTTTGTTTGTCAGCCAGAAGTTTTTGATTATATAAATGATGATTCCACAATTTTTGAAAGAGAGCCAATGGAAAATCTTGCAAAAAACTCTCAAATGAATTCTTTTCAACATACTGGATTTTGGAAGCCTATGGATACTCTAAGAGATAAAAATGAGCTTAATGAATTGTGGAACAATAATTTAGCTAAATGGAAAGTATGGTAAAGTTTGAATTAAATAAGTTAGATTCATACTACAGGGGTAAAAAAGTTTTTGTAACTGGACATACTGGATTTAAAGGTTCATGGTTAATCTACTGGCTAAAACAATTAGGAGCTGTAGTTGAAGGCTATTCATTAAAACCAGAAAAAAATTCTTTATATGATTCAATAAATGGAGATTCAATAATTGATAATTCTTTTTTTCTTGATGTAAATAATTATGGGCAAATTTCAAAAAAAATAAATATTTTTCAACCTGATTATTTATTTCATATGGCCGCTCAACCATTGGTTTTGGAATCTTATGAACAGCCTTTAAAAACTTTTAATACTAATATTATCGGAACTGCAAATATTTTAAACTCTCTTTTTAACTTAAATAAAAAATGTTCTGTAGTTATTGTTACAACTGATAAAGTGTATGAAAATAATGAATTAGACCGTCCATTTAAAGAAAGTGATCAATTAGGAGGCTATGACCCTTATAGTTCGAGTAAAGCTGCATCTGAATTAGTTGTAAGTTCATATATAAAAAGTTTTTTTAATATCAAAAACTATAGCAAACATCAAAAATCTATTTCTACTGTTAGAGCTGGAAATGTTATTGGGGGAGGTGATTGGTCAAAAAATAGATTAATTCCTGACCTTGTAAAGTCATTTTCAAAAAATATAAGTTTAGAAGTCAGAAGCCCAGATTCTGTTAGACCTTGGCAACACGTATTAGAGCCATTGGCATCATATTTGTTTATAGCTGCAAAATCTTATGATGACCCTCTATTTTCAAGACCCTGGAATATAGGTCCTTACCCTAATCAAAGTCTTAGTGTTAGAAAAGTAGTCGAAATAGCAAATAAATTTTGGCCCCAAGGATCTGTTTCATTTCCACTTTCAATTACTAAATTACATGAAGCTAATATATTGAAACTAGATATTAGTGATGCATTAAATATATTAAAATGGGAACCTAAAATGGATATTAATTTAACAATTGAAAGAACAATTAATTGGTACAAACAATTTTACAACGGAGAAAGTAGTTTAAGTCTAATGAATAAAGATTTAGAATTTTATAAAAATTTATAAATATGAAAATTTTAGTTACAGGAAGTGCTGGATTTATTGGATATCATTTATCCAAAGCACTATTAGATAGGGGAGACGTTGTAGTAGGATTAGATAATATCAATAATTATTATTCTGTTGATTTGAAATTTGCTAGGTTAAAAGAATTAGGAGTTAGTCAAGTTGAAATTATTGATGATAAAATAATTCAAAGTAATAAATATGAGAATTTCAAATTTATTAAAATGAATTTGGAAAACAATAAAGGTATGGACAATTTATTTGAGTCCGAAAGGTTTGATAAAGTATGTAATTTAGCAGCTCAGGCTGGTGTTAGATATAGTATTGAGAATCCTCATGCATATATAAACAGTAATATTTTAGGATTTTTAAATATTTTAGAATCATCCAAAAAATATAAAATTAAACATTTAGTGTATGCAAGTTCCTCCAGTGTTTATGGAAATAATACCAAAATGCCATTAAGCACTTCTGATGAAGTTAATCATCCAATTAGTTTATACGCAGCTACAAAAAAAAGTAATGAACTTTTTAGCCACACATATAGTCATTTATTTAATTTATCTACTACTGGCTTAAGATTTTTTACAGTTTATGGACCTTGGGGAAGACCTGATATGGCATTATTTCTTTTTACGGAAGCAATTTTTAAAAACAAACCTATTAAAGTATTTAATTACGGAAATATGGTTAGAGATTTCACGTATGTTGGTGATGTTGTTGAAGGAGTATTGAGAGTTATAGATAATCCTCCAAAATCAAAGTCTGAGATGAGTTCTGAAAATTCAACGAATGCTCCTTATAAAATTTATAATATTGGTAATTCATCACCTGTAATTTTGATGGATTATATTAATGAAGTTGAAAATAATTTAGGTAAAAAGGCTAAGAAAAAATTAATGCCAATTCAAATGGGAGACGTTCCAAGAACAGAAGCAGATGTTTCTGATTTAGTACGTGACTTAAATTACAAACCATCTACAACAATCAAGGATGGTATTAAAAAATTTACTGACTGGTATTTAAAATATTATAAATAATGATATCATCTATTAAAATTGGAATAGTGGGTCTAGGATATGTTGGTCTTCCATTAGCGGTTGAGTTTGCAAAAAAATATAGTACTGTTGGATTTGATATAAATCAAAATAGAGTTAGTGATCTAAATTTATTTCTAGATTCAACGAACGAAGTTGAATCAGAGGTTTTAAGTAAAGTATTAAGCCAAAATAATGAGATAGGGTTGACAATTACTGATGACAAATTAAATCTTGAAGGATGTAATGTTTACATTATAACAGTGCCTACACCGATAGATACTAATAAAAATCCAGATTTATCTCCACTTATGAATGCCACTAAAATGGTATCTCAATTTTTAGATAAAGATAATATTGTTATTTATGAATCTACTGTTTATCCTGGAGCTACTGAAGAAGAATGTGTTCCTATTCTAGAAAAAATATCTAAATTAAAATATAATAAAGATTTTTATTGTGGTTATTCGCCTGAAAGAATAAATCCCGGTGATAAAAAACATACATTAATTAATATTAAAAAAATAACATCTGGATCTAATAAAGAATCTGCATTTTTCATTGATAACCTTTACAAAAGTATTATAGTTGCAGGAACATATAAAGCAAAATCTATTAAAGTTGCAGAGGCAGCAAAGGTAATAGAAAATTGTCAACGCGATATAAACATAGCATTTGTAAATGAACTTTCAAAAATATTTAATTTAATGCAGATTGATACTAACGATGTTTTAGACGCTGCATCATCTAAATGGAATTTCTTGAACTTTAGGCCTGGAATTGTTGGTGGACATTGTATTGGAGTAGACCCATATTATCTTGCTCAAAAATCAAAAAATATTGGTTATTATCCAGAAATTATACTTGGAGGACGAAGAATAAATGATAGTATGGGAAGCTATATTTCTAAAAGTGTCATTAAAAAAATGATTAAAAAAAATATTTTAATCAATAATTCTTCTATTTTAATATTAGGTTTTACTTTTAAGGAAAATTGTCCAGATATAAGAAACACAAAGGTTATCGATATTTATAACGAATTAATTGATTACAATGCTAATGTTAAAGTATTTGATCCTTTAGCTAATAAAAAAGAAGTAAAAAAAGAATATGGAATAGATTTAATAAATGATGTTAGTAAACTTAACGAAAAATTTGATTGTGTTATTTTATCAGTTTCTCACAACGATTTTAAAAATTTAGATTTAAATAATTTGATGAATAAAAATAATATAGTTTACGATGTCAAAAACTTTTATCCTAGAAAATTGAATTATGACAGATTATAAATTTATAATTGAGGATATTACTTTTTTGAAACATTTTAATTCAATTGATAAAAGGGGAAGTTTTGAAAAAATAGTTCCCATAAATAATTTAAACTTTACACCCAAAGAAGTTTTTTTTTCTAAATCAAAAAAAGGAGTTATAAGAGGAATGCATATCCAAAAAGATCCCCATCCAACATCAAAAATAATAAAAGTTATTGACGGAACAGTTATGGATGTAATATTGGATTGCAGAGAGAATTCAAAAACCTATGGAAAATATGATTTTGTTGAACTAAATAACGATTCAAATGTATTATATATTCCAAAGGGTTGTGCTCATGGATTTCAAACTTTATCTGATAATGCTACAATGTTATATTTAACCGATAATATTTATGATCCTGATTTAGATGTAGGTTATCATTACGATAGTTTTGATTTTGATTGGCCCTTGAAAAATATATCATTAAGTAAAAGAGATAATGAATTACCAAACTTTAAATAAATATGTAGGTGAGTCGGATTCTAGATCAAACTGTAATATATTGAGTAATTAATGTTAGTTGTAATTTACAAAAACCTTTAAAGATGATTGTCAATTGACATTAAAATTATACAAAAGGAGTCAATATGAATAAAGAATGTTTAAATGCAATTAAATAAATATATAAACTAAATAAATTTAAAAATGGATAATAAAATTAATAATGATTTGTTTGTCTCTTATGCTAAAACTGTATATGGACAAGAAGAAATTGATGCAGTTGTAAAATGTCTAAATGAGTCAACACAAATGGGTAATTACTCAAGGCAATTTGAAAGTGAAATTGCTAAATTGTTTGATAAAAAACATTGCCTTTATGTAAATTCAGGTTCTTCGGCGCTTTACATAGGAGTTGAAGCCTTTGGTTTTAAAAAAGGCTCAGAAGTAATCACTCCAGCTTTAACTTTTGGAACATCTATAGGTTGTATTGTTAAAAATGATTTGATACCTGTTTTTGTTGATGTTGAACCAAATACTTTTAACATAGATGTTTCAAAGATTGAATGTATGATAAATGAAAAGACAGTTGCTATTTTAGCTCCAAACTTAATGGGAAATATTTGTAGATGGGATAAAATTCGAGAAATAGCCGATAAATATGATTTAATTGTAATTGAAGATTCTGCAGATACACTTGGAGCTACTTATAAAAACAAGTCTTCAGGGTCTTACTCTGATATGTCTATTACGAGTTTTTACGGATCACATATTATAAATTGTGCTGGTAATGGAGGAGCTTTATTGCTTAATGATGATAAGGTAACGGAAGAGGCAAAATTACTTCGTTCTTGGGGTAGAAGCTCATCTCTCTATGACGAAAAAAGTGAGGCTATTGAAAATAGATTTAATGTTGATTTAGATGGAATAGAATATGATGCTAAATTTGTTTTTTCAAGAGTTGGGTATAATTTAGAAGGAAATGAATTAGGTGCATCTTTTGGGTTGACTCAATTAAAAAAATTGAATGATAATATAAAAGTTAGACAGTCAAATTTTAAAAGACAAGTAGATTTTTTTAGTAAATATCCTCAGTTTTTTATTACTCCTCATGAAACTGAACTTTCTGAAACTGCTTGGTTAGCTTTTCCTATACAACTTAAAGAAAATATTCCATTTAGCAGAAAAGAATTTATGATTTTTTTAGAAAAAAGAAATATTCAAACTAGAGTTGTGTTTACAGGAAATATTAATAGACAACCAGGTTTTATTGACATTGATAAAGTAGTAGTCAAAGATGGCTATCCAAATGCTGATTATGTAATGAGACATGGAATATTACTCCCACTACATCACGGTTTAACAGATGAAATGTTTGATAAGCTTCATTCTACAATTGAACTATTTTTACACAAGTATTTATAAATGAATAAAATTAATAATACTTTCTCCATATGAGTTCAACCATCTTAAAATGAACAACATTATGATTTCATTGTGGAAAAACTTGACGAATTATATGGATTAAACTTTTAATTAATAATAAATATGAAAAATCTAATATTTAAAAAAAATACCATAAGCGAATTTGATTTCTTGAGGGAGTCTCGTATTGAATATACGTTTAATACAATTAATAAATTTATAAATAAATAGCACTATGGAGGTAAGATTATTTAGACCGCATCTAGATCAAGATGATTTAAAATCAATAAAACAAGCTTTTGATATTAATTGGCTTGGTAATGGCTCATTTGTAAAAGAATTTGAAGACATGTGGTCTGAAAAATTTAATGTTAAATACTGTTTAGGATTAAATAGTGCCACAGCTGCTTTACACCTGGCTTTAGCTGCATTTAAATTCCCGAAAGGTAAAAAAGTATTAGTTCCTTCTCTAACTTTTTCATCTACAGCGATGGCAGTGAAGTATAATGATTTAGAAGTTGTATTTGTTGATGTTGAAAAAAGAAACTTGACGTTAGATTGCAATGATTTATTAAATAAAATTGATAAAGATTGTGTTGCAATAATTCCTGTTCACTATGGAGGAAGTCCTTGTGAAATGGATACAATAATGGATATTGCTAAAAAACATAATTTAAAAGTTATTGAAGATTGTGCACACACTCAAGGTGGTATTTATAAAGATAAATATTTAGGTACTTGGGGCGATATTGGATGTTTTTCTTTTGAAGAAAAAAAAGGAATGACAACTGGTGATGGTGGCATGATATGCTTCAATGATGAAAAAATATATAATTATCTCAAACCAATGAGATGGGTAGGTATTGATAAAGATACTTGGAGACGAGTAGAATCAAAATCTGATCTTAGAGATTCAAGTTTTCATTGGTTTTATGAGATAAGAGAAATTGGATATAAATATAACATGAATAATATGTCTGCTTGTTTGGGTATTAGTCAGTTCCGAAAACTAGATCAAATCAATAAATCCAAAAATGATGCAATAAGATTGTATATAAAAAAACTAAAAAGTATTTCTGAAATTGAATTTATTATGGACTATAACTATAATTGGACAGGGTCTTATTGGTTGTTTGGTTTAAGAGTGAAAAACAGATCTGTATTAATAAATTATTTGACCAAAATGGGTATATCAACAGGAGTTCATTTTACTCCTCTAAATGAACAACCTTATTTTGAAAATTGTGAAGGTACAACCAAAAATAGTTCTGAGATTTACAAAGAAATATTGACTCTTCCACTTTTCCCAATGATTACTGATAAAGAAGTAAATTATGTTTGTGAAAAAATAATTCATTATTATGAAAGTTAGTATCTCTGTTTTAACATATAACTCATCAGAAGTAGTTTCTGAATGTATTGACTCTATTCTAATCAATTTGAGTAACAAAATTGAATATGAAATTAATGTTTTAAATAATGGATCATCAGATAACACAAAAGAAATAGTTCTATCTAAAAAAGGAAATATTAATTATTATGAAAATGTGAAAAATGAGTTTTTCACTAAATCTTTTAATTTTTTATTATCTAAATCAAATGCAGATTTTTATTGTATGACTAGTGACGATATAATCTTTCAAGATGAAATATTCGACTATTGTTCTCAATATTATGCCAATATTAAAAATGAACTAATTGTTTTAGCTCCAAAGACAACACTTCCAAATAATAATCTTGATAGAATTAATAAGAAAGAATTAAAAGAAAAAGATTTGTTATTTGGCTTCACAATTATTGGGAATCTTATTAATTATTCAACTTCTGGATTAAATCAATCAAAATCAGTCAACGCTGAAGTATTACAAGATTCTTGTTTGTTTTTTAGTAATGCAGTTAAGCCGTCTTTTGTTTTTAATGAAAAACTTAAGTTCTACTTCACTGAAGATGCCTTAGCTAAAGATTTATTAAATAAAAATTACATTTTAAAATATGATACAAATATTAATGTAAAACATTATTTAAAAGTTGGAACCAAAAAAAGTAAAAATATTAAAATGAATATGATATACTTTAAAGACTGTATAATGTATAGTAGCATTTACTCAAACAAATTATTTCATTATTTTATTTTTATTCCTTTGATGTATTTAACAATATTTTTAAAATATATTAAATGGAAATTAAATCCTGATCATTATGTATAGTTAGTATATGACATTAGTATCTAACACTCTTAAGCTTTCGCTAGCCTTTATAATTACTAAAATTTTGTCATTATTTTGGAACATCTACTTAACCAGATTATTTGCCGATAATTTGGATGAGCTTGGAATATATGTTTTTGTTATTACACAATTTAGTATTTTTTCAATAATTGCAGAAGGCAATATTTCTTATGCTGTTCAACATTTTGTTTCTATTGGGCAATTAAATAAAAAAGAAGCAATAAACGAGTATTGGTCGTTTTCCTTTTTTAGTAAATTAATTACTTCTCTCACTTGTTCTTTTGCATTATTTTTAGTAATAATCATTCAAGTTCCAGATTATTTTTTATCTGCAGTTTTAATATCACTAAATTTATTTGTTTACACAATAGGAACCTCACCTAATGCTTTATTTATTTGTTTTAATAAATTCAATCCCCTGGTTATTTCAAATATTCTCAATATTTCAATATTTACAATTTTAGGGGTTGTATTTTTAACATATTTTAAAGACTTAAATTATGCATTATTTGCCATGTTAATTGGAAATTTTATTCATACTGCTTATATGTTGTTCTATGGATTTAATGAATTTAAGGGATTAGATGGATTAAAAAAATTACCATTACAATTAAGCAATATTCTGTTAAAGTTTTGTTTACCAGTTGCAATATTTTCATTTTGTTCAACATTTATGTACAGAGTAGATTTTAACATTTTTGAATATCTATTAAGTCCTGACTTAATTGTTTATTTGGGTTTTGCTACAATGTGTTTTTTTATAATGTTTGACTTGATTTGGGGACAATTGGGAGTTGTAATTACACCCGAATTAATTAGAAAATGGAGCTCGGGGAATAATTTAGTTAAAGAGAAAGTCATTAGTCAATTTCTGTCTTTATTTTCTCTTTTTACTATAATTTCTATTTTTTTGATTATAGGGTTAAAATTTTTCGGCAACTTTTTTTTTACTTTCTTGCTTGGTGAGGATGGAGATTTTTTTAAAATTATTCCCTTATTAAATAATTTGATTTTTTCGACCCCCTTTTTCTTAGGATTTTCATTTCTTTATAGACTCTATTTGGTTGAATATTCTACCTATAAATTAATGATTTATTCATTAATCTTTATTTTTATTAAATTGTTTTTAACCTTAATACTCCCTAAAGATTATGTTTTTGCATATTCAACATTAATTACCTCATTTACATTACTACTTGTGTGTCTTTCGTTAATGTTAATGAAATCACTGAAAATATATAGAAAAGCTATTTTTAGTAGTTTTTTTAAATCGTTATTAGTTATAATTATATTATACATATTTAGCAGTAACTGGTTTGGTTTTGATTTTTTAAAACTAAATATTGTTTTGTCATTACTAATTATTATGTTTGGCTATTTTATGTTTAAAAGAAATCTAAATAGTTTTTTTAAATGAGAATTATTTGTATTCTGCCTGATTGGAAACCTACCTACAGTAATAAAAATGTAGGAAAACTTTTTTTAAATTACGAAAAAAAGAAGTTAAATTTTGCACTATACTGCTCAAAAAATTCTGACATCACAGATTTTAATAACAGGTTTAAATTTGGAACAATTTACACCAATAGACCTGAACTTAATAAAAAAAGTTTCTCAACTTGGATTATTTCTTTTATAAGTTTTATAAAAGTTCTATTTGTATTTAGACCTAATTATGTTTTATGGACATACGTTGGTTATAAAGAAACTTTTTTCCTATCAATTTTAAGACTATTTAATGGACCTAAGTACGTTATTAAAATGGATTCAATGAAAATTCATAATAAAAATTTTTATCAAAAATTGAGAAACTTAATCTTAATTAATTTTCCTTTTTATTTTTCATCTAAAATCCTTTGCGAGACAGAAGAAATCTATAAACTATTGTACAGTTATGGCTCAAAAAGGATGTTATTCCCAAACGGTGTTCCGAAATCATTATTAGATTTATATAATTCTAAATACAATCAAATAAAATCAAGTATTTCATCCCCTTATTTTTTGTATACTGGAAGAATTATGCACTTAAAAGGATTGCATTTACTCGTAGAAGCTTTTGAAAAAATACATAAAAAAATTCCTGAGTGGAAGGTAGTAATAGTAGGTGAAGTAATAGAACCAACTTATTGGAAAAAAATTCAAAAGAGATTAAACACAAAAAAAATTAAAGATAAATTTGTGTTTATTGATTTTAGTGAAGGGTTTGAGTATTATAAATGGCACTATTTTGCAAAAATTTTTGTTATGCCATCTTTAGATGAAGGACTTCCAAATAGAATGGTTGAAAGTATGTTTTTTAAATTACCTATAATTTCATATGACGTTGGTCAAGTTCATGAATATGTTGATAACGAAACAGGATTCTTAATTTCTGAAGTTGGAAATTCTGATATTTTATCTAAATCTATGCTAGATTTAGCTGAAAACCCTAACTTACTTGACACCTTTTCTTTAAACGCTTACGATATTGCAAAAAAATTAGATGATGAAGTTTTATTTGATAAACTTTTCAAATCGACATTATTAAGATTTTAGTTAATGGCTTTATTTTTTTTCTTTATATTAATTTTTTTATCCTATAGATTATTAAGGATAAAAATTTTGAGTCCATTATCGTTAACTATTTTATTTAGTTTTATTTTAATAGGAATAATTTACCCTATTTTGAAAGTATATAGTTTCAGCAACTTTCAAGAAGCAAAAATATTTATTTCTGAACTTAGTGAAGCTTTAATTATAATTTCTATTATATTTTTCTTTTGGATAATTGGATATATGTCATTAGGTAAAATTAAACCTCTACATATTAAAATAAATTACATATATAAAGATAGACATTTCGCTAATTTCTTATTAATTTTAGGTTTATTTTTATACTTGCTTACATATCTTTATACTGGAGTTGATTTTTTAAGCTCCTTTAATGACCCTCTTGGAACTAGATTTTTGTTAATGAGCAAACCTGGTGCATTTTATTTAAAAAGTCTAGGGCTATGGACAATGTGGTCAGGATGGTATTTAAATTTATTTTTGTTGTTAAATAACAATCAAATAAATAAATTTTATTTGATTGTAAAATTTATTCTTATAATTTTAATTTCATTACCGTTAGGTCAAAGATCATATATTGTTTTCCCTTTTCTTACGTTAATAATCACACTTCATTATTTCAATTTAATTAAAATATCTAGAATTATTTTTTTATTTATTTTAATGCTTTTTATTGTTCCAATTCTTGGTTTATACCGTGAATTAGGGAATTCTGTCGAGGGATTTAGTTTTTCATTATTAGTTGAAAATATTGAAACTATTTTTGAAAATAAAGAATCAATTTTTTATGTAATTTCTGAAAGACTAAATAATCTTTCATTTTTTTCTAATTTTTTAGAATTTAAAAACTCGATTTCATACGATATTACAAACTCGATATCTAGTTTTCTTAACTTCTTCACCCCTAGTAGTGCATATTCGCCAAAAGAATTAGATTTAAATACTATTCTTACAATGAAAGATTTAGGTTCAACTGAATTTGGCACATATGCTTATACATCTTTTGCTGAATGGTTTTTGATTTTAGGTAATTTTGGATATGTATTTTTTGGTTTCTTTTCTGGATTATTAAATAGATTAATAATAAATTCAATTAATAAGATTGGTTATAATTTCTTTTGTTTAGTTTTATTTTCTGATTTATTTTTTTTAAAATATCCTTTTATTAAAATTAATGATATTGACAATGTATTACTTATAATTTTTATAGTCTATGCTTTTTTTCTGTATTTATGTTTTAATTCATTTAGAAAATATTTTTAATGAAAAAAGTTTTAATTATTTCTGAAAGTTATCCTTTACCTCCAAGACATGGTATGGAACTGCCAATTTATAAAGCCGTTATAAACCTACATAATCATATTGATTTTGATTTAACTGTTATTAATTCTAACACAAATATTTATTTAGAGAAAAAACGATCTATTAATGATAAATTTTTTTCTAAAATTGATTTTGTAGAGACGAAAAAGGTTTCTTTTTTTACCAAAATTCGTGATGAAATTTTTTTAAAGAAGCCTTTTTACAGCAATATTAAGATAGTCAATAATAATTTTCATTATGATCAATATGATTTTATTTGGATATCAAATACTAGAAATGTAGGTTTTATATTTTTAATAAAAAAATATTTGTATAAGACAGTTTTAACTATCAATGATTCAAATTATTATAGCTATTATGAGAGAATAAAAACTATTTTTAATGGTAAAGAAAAAGCTTCTTTAAACAAGTTTATCTATATTTTTAGACTTCCTTTTTTAATACTAAATGAAAAAAAATATTTAAAAAAAGTATCTAAAATTCATGTTCAAACCTCACTCGAGAAATCACGAAGTGTTCGACTTTTTATAGATCCAAAAAAAATTCATGTAATACAAAATGGTATTGATGATAAATTAATTAATGTAAAATACAAATATAATTCTAATAAAATTTTACTAATGAGCCATATGACAGAGGGTAGAGAGTATCAGACTTATTGGTTTTTAGATAATATTTGGTCTAAAATTTTAAGTTTTAATAATGATATTGAACTATTAATTGTTGGATCCATGCCTAAAAACATTGACGCAATTAGCAAAAAATATAAAAATGTTAGATTTAAAAATTATGTTAATGAACTATCAGATGCTTATAATGATGTAGCATTATCTGTTATACCTCACTATCAGTCTTCAGGTTTTATTAATAGACTTTCAGATACTGTAAGTGCAGGAGTTCCCTCAATTATCTCAAGAAAAATATCATTAACATATCCTCAGTTTGTTCATAAAAAGCATGGCTTTATCTTTGATAATGAAAATGAATTAATAAATTATATTGTTAAAACATTAGATAATACCAAACTACGAATACAATTTTCAAAAAACCTTAACAATTTAGCAGTTCAACAACCAGATTGGACTACTTTTGCAAAACGAATTAATAAATTATTATTTAAATAATATTAAAATGATTTCAAATAATTTTTCATTAAAACAACTTATCGTAAATTATTTATATAAGTTTTTAGTTTATTACAGAAGATTAGATAAATCAAAAACCATTTACATTTATGATATTGATAATACTATAGCTAAAACCCATGAATTTTCTAATTTCAATGGAGTGTTAGATAAAAATAATGTTGGAATGCTTGACTATTATAGAAATATGACTAAAAAAGTTATTTTAAATTATAATAATAATGACTTAGTGTATTTTTTTTCTGTGAGGCCTATTAAACTTTGGCCTGATACTCTTAAATGGTTAAGAAATATTAGAATAAATGTGAAATCTAATGAATTATTTTTTTTTCAATCACCAATGCATAAAGTAAATTTTATAAAATATTTATGTGATAAAGGTTTTACAATAACTTTTTATGATGATATGTCATATAATCATGAAAATAATAAAGTTTTATTTTATCAAAATGAAATTGATATTTTAAAAAAAATGCCTATAGAATTTTTTGATTATAATTTTTTAAAAAAATACAATAAGTAATTGTAAATTAATTTTTAATTAAATAAATAAATGTTTGCACCTAACAAATATAATGTAGTTGTTCCGAATACTGAAATTCATCATCGCGGAAATAATTTTAAAACACTCTATAATGATTTTTTAAGGTTATTTCGTAATAAATTTGATATTCCTGAAAAATATGATTTTTTAGTTTATAATGGTTCAGGTTCACAAACTGTAGAAAAAGTTATTCAGTCCTTAAATTTCAATTTGTCTCACCCTTATAATGATGGTAAATTTGAATTAAGGTGGAATGAAATGTCAAAATACTACAGAAAAAAAAATCCTAATAATACAAATAATTGTGTTGTTCAGTTTGAAACTTCAATTTCAAAAAAAAGAGAAACTACAGGGTCTTATTTAGTTGATGCTGTTTGTGCTTTCCCATATTATGAGCTTCCTAAAAATTTTAAAATTTTAGTAACAGTTTCGTCAAAATTAATTGGTGCTGCACCAGTATTAGGTATTGTTATTTATGACAAAACAATTTTAAATGATTTAGACTATTCAGTACCAGGCGGGTTATACGATTGGATTAAATATTCAAAAACAGGACAAACTCCATACACTCCTTCAATTTCTCTCCTTAGCTCTTTAGTTAATGAAATTAAACATTTTAATGTTGATGATGTATTAGATAAAATCAATTCTGTAAGTGACATGATTTTAGATATTGTTGGGCCTAATGCCATATATGGAGATAAAAGAGGACCAGCCATTTCAATTTATAAAACACATGTAAATTTAGTTAGGTGCAAGCAATTAGAAATTTACGGCATGCACACAGACAAAGATTTTATTCAAATATTCACTTACACTGAAAGCATTGAAAAATACAAAACAATTTTACCTCAAATATTAAAAAAATGATTCTAATTAAATACATCGAAAGATTTATATTATTAATTTTAAAATTTCCTTTTAAATCTTTTATCAGTTTATATAATAAAAATGCAAATGTTGTAATCATATCTAGTTTTTTAACAACTGGAAAATTTGGAAGAGAATTGTTAATAAGAGAGTTAGGTTATATCCGTTATTGTTGTGATAATGATATAGAATTTTATTTTGGAAAACTATCAGGATGTTTTAAAAATAAAATAATTTTCTGGGCACCAAATTTAAGTATAGACAAATATAAATTTGACAATTATTCCAAGGTTATTTTAGACTTAGCAACAAGTATTGAGGCACAGGGCAATAAACTTTTTCCGTCTTCAAAGGAATTATTGTTTCTTGAAAATAAAAAATTTATGCATGATGTTTTAGATAAATTTAATATTAATACCCCAAAAACCTGGTCCTATGATAAATTAAATGAAATAGAATACGATGTTTTAGAGTTTCCCCTTTTATGGAAAGGAGCCCATAGTTCAGGAAGTCAAGATATAGTTAAGTTTGAAAATTTAAATGAATTAAAAAAGTTTATTTCTGTAAGAGATACTTGGGAAAAAGTAATATTACAGAAGTTAGTAAATATGCGTAGAGATATGAGAGTGACTATTGTAGAAGGAGAATTTTTTAGTGCTTTTTGGAGAATTAATGAGAAAGAAGAATGGCAAGTAACAGCAACCAGTTTAGGAAGTCGTCTTGAGTTTACTAAAATCTCTGAAAAACTATTGATTGATTTAAAATACATAATGGATTTATGTGATTTGACAACTGCTGGTATTGATATATGTTGGGAAAATGACGATATTCAAGGAGATCCAATAATTTTGGAGCTTTCACCTCTTTTTTCAATAAACCCATATGTAGATTTAAGTAATAAAAAATATAAATATGGAAAGTTTAAGAAAAAGTATTTTATAAAAAATAGTTATGGAAGTTTACAACAGAAAGAACTTCTCGAAATTACATATTCATACTTTGGCTCCAAATATTCACAAATTTTTGATAATATTAATTCTATGTTAAATAAATAAGTTAATTGAATGAGAATCATTATTGATGCATGTACTCAGGGATCTGGAGGGGGTAGAAGACATTTAAAAGAAATTCTGAATGAATTCATCAAACCTGAATATAATATTAGTAAAATTTATATTTGGGGACCAAATACTTTATTAAGTATTATACCTAATAACTCTTTGATTATAAAAAAGACTTCAAAATTATTAAATAGTGGGATTTTAGGTAGTTTGATTTGGCAATATTTTTTTAGAGATTCAGATTTTAAAAAAATTGATTTTAATTGTATTTACAGTCCATATGGCAATTATACAGGAAATCTTAAGCCTTATGTAACTATGTCAAGAAATATGTTATTGTTTGAAGAAAAAGAAAGAAAAAAGTATGGATTTTCATTTGCTAGATTCAAACTTAAATCACTTTATTATGTGCAAAAAAAATCATTTATAAATTCATCTGGAATTATTTTTCTTTCCAATTATGCTAAAAAAATCATTTCTAAAAAACTAAATTACAAATTCAAATCAAGTCAAATTATTAACCATGGCGTTTCAGACACATTTCGAAAGACACCGAAGAAACAATATCCAATTTCAAATTATTCCACAATTAATCCATTTGAATTATTATATGTTTCCAATATACTTCCTTATAAGTATCATTTAAATGTTATTAATGCTGTTAATCAATTAGCTAATGAGGGTATTCCCATAAAATTAACTTTAATTGGTAAAAATGAATTTGATAAAATCGGAAAAAAGGTTAATAAGTTAGTTAATGAAATAAATATTGATGATAAAATTATTTATTGGCATCAAAATGTTTCAATTGATGAAGTGAAAAAATATTATCACCTTTCTAATTGTTTTATATTTGCATCAACTTGTGAAAACATGCCTAATATTTTAATTGAAGCAATGAGTTCAGGATTACCAATAATATGTTCGAATACTGGTCCAATGAAAGAGTTCCTTAAAGAATCGGGTATTTATTTCAATCCTCTTTCTGTTATAGATTTAAAAAAATCTATTTTAAAGATGATTAATGATGTAGATTTAAGAAAGAAATTATCAAAAAACTCTTATGAACTTTCGTTTAACTATTCATGGCAAAAATGTGCACAAAAAAGTATATCATTCATAATAAATAATTCTAATAATTTAAAAAATGTTTAAAGATAAAACACTTCTTATAACTGGAGGAACTGGTTCTTTCGGTTCGGCCATTCTACAAAAATTTCAAGATATTGACATTAAGGAGATCAGAATTTTTTCAAGAGATGAAAAAAAACAACATGATCTTCGCCTTAAATTTAATAATCCTAAAATAAAATTTTTCATTGGAGATGTCAGGGATAAAGAAAGTGTTGATAGTGTTGTTAAAGGAGTTGACTATATTTTTCACGCAGCTGCTCTTAAACAAGTTCCAGCTTGTGAATTTTTCCCGCTTGAAGCTACTAAAACTAATGTAATTGGGACCAGTAATGTTCTAATTTCAGCTATTAAACACGAAGTAAAAAAAGTTATATGTTTGAGTACAGATAAGGCGGCATACCCTATAAATGCTATGGGGATCTCAAAAGCTTTAATGGAAAAAATCGCAATTTCTAATTCTAGAAATTCAAATAAAACTATTATTTGCGTTACTAGATACGGAAATGTTATGGCATCAAGAGGTTCTGTAATCCCTCATTTTGTTGAACAAATAAAAAAGAATAAACCTCTAACTCTTACAGATCCAAATATGACAAGATTTTTAATGTCTCTAGATGAAGCCGTTGATTTAGTGTTATTTGCTTTTGAACATGGAGAAGCTGGGGACCTTTTTATTCAAAAATCTCCAGGATCTTCTATAGCAGATCTAGCACAAGCTATTCGAGAATTATTTAATTCAAATAAAGAAATGACTGTGATTGGAAAAAGACATGGAGAGAAAATGTATGAAACTCTAGCTACAAAAGAGGAAATAGTTAAAGCGGAAGATCTTAAATATTATTTCAGAATCCCAGCAGATAATAGAGATTTGAATTATGATAAATATTTTGTAGAAGGGAATCAAGAAAATCAAAGTGAAGAAGATTATAATTCGTCAAACACAAATCAATTATCAATTAAACAAATTAAAGACAAATTATTAACTCTAGATTATGTAAAAACTGAATTAGAAAAAATATGAAAAAAATTAGAATAATGACAATAGTTGGCACAAGACCTGAAATTATCAAATTAAGTGAAGTAATGAAGGAGCTTGACAAACATACTGATCACATAATAGTTCATACTGGACAAAATTATGATTACGAACTAAATGAATTATTTTTTGAGCAATTAAATGTTAGAACACCTGATTATTTTTTAGAGGCTGTAAAAGGAACAGTTTCTGAAACAATTGGTGATATAATAGCTAAAGTTGATAAGATTTTTGCAAAGATTAATCCGGATGCTATATTGGTTTATGGCGACACAAATAGTTGTTTAAGCGTAATTCCTGCCAAAAAAAGAAAAATACCAATTTTTCACATGGAAGCAGGTAATAGATGTTTTGATCAGAGAGTTCCTGAAGAAATAAACAGAAAAATAGTAGATCATTTAAGTGATATTAATTTACCTCTTTCAGAACAGGCAAGAGATTATTTGATTTCTGAAGGTATAAAGCCAGAAACCATTATCAAAACCGGGTCTCCTATGGCTGAAGTATTGAAAGCAAACATGGATAAAATTCTTGAAAGTGATATTTTGCAAAAAGAGAATTTAGAAAAGAAAGGATATATTGTGATGAGTATTCATAGAGAAGAAAATGTTGATTCTCCAAAGAATTTTAATGATCTATTGGAATCTATTGATGAACTTACAGTGAAATATAAGATGCCAATTATTATTTCAACTCACCCAAGAACTCGAAACAAACTGAAAGAAATTGGATACGAAGATAAAAATCCATTAATACGATTCTCTAAACCTTATGGTTTTCATGAATATAATAATCTTCAAATGAATGCATTTTGTGTGATTTCTGATAGTGGCACTATCGCAGAAGAAGGATCAATTTTAAATTTACCTGCAGTTACAATTAGACAAGCACATGAAAGACCTGAAGGAATGGATGAAACAACAGTAATTATGTCTGGTTTAAATAAAAACAGAGTTTTAGAGGCTGTTGAAGTTGCAACGAATCATAATAATGAAGAGGGTAGATCTATTAAGCCTGTTAAGGATTATGAAGCAGACAACGTTTCAAAGAAGATACTGAGAATCATTCTGTCTTATACAGATTATATTAATAGAACAGTTTGGCATAAAGAAATATAATAATGAGATTAAAAGTTTTAGTTTTAGGTTCTACTGGATTGATTGGTCATCAAGTTTTTAATTACTTAGTTAAAGCAGAGAAGTATGAATTGTATAATATTTCATATCGGAAAAAATTAAATAATGAAACAATTTTATGTGACGTTAGAAATCAAGATAAATTTATTGAGCTAGTTAAATCAATATCTCCAGATGTTATTGTAAACTGTATTGGTATTTTAATTGAAGGAGCGAACGTGGACCCTGAAAATGCAATTTTCATAAACGCTTATTTTCCACATAGGCTAATGAGTCTTGCGGATGAATTAAATAGTAAATTAATTCATATATCAACTGATTGTGTTTTTTCAGGAAACAAAGAGATGCCATATGTAGAGAAAGATTTTAAAGATGGTAAAGACACATATGCTAAGACTAAAGGTCTCGGGGAAATAATAAATGAAAATCATTTAACATTGAGGACATCAGTAATTGGACCAGAGCTTAAAACGGATGGTCAGGAGTTATTTCATTGGTTTATGTCCCAATCAGGAAAAATTAACGGTTTTACTAATGCTATATGGTCAGGAGTAACAACTTTAGTCTTAGCGAATGTAGTAGAGTGGGCCATTGAAAATAAAATCACAGGTTTGTATCATGTTACAAATAACAGAAATATTGATAAGTATAATCTTTTAAGTTTGATTAAAAAATATACAAAAAAATGTATTTCGATAATTCCTATTGAAGGTAAAAAAACAAATAAAAGTTTTATTGATACTCGAAAAGAATTAAATTTTATAATTCCAACTTATAATCAAATGGTAAAAGATATGATTATCAATGCTAAAAAAAATAAAAGCACATATAGTCATTATGATTTTTAATATTAAAATTCAACAAAGTATACTACATAGTCTTTATTCTGGTTAAAGCAATTTTAATAATAAAGAGTATTTTAATCTTATCACAATAACATGAAATTATTATTAATTATTGACGATTACTTACCAGACAGCACAAAAGTTGGAGCTAAAATGATGCATGAGTTAGCTATAGAGTTGAAAAATAATGGTCATGAGGTATCGGTTTTAACACCCAAACCATTACAGAAAAAATCATTAACTATAAAAAAAATTGATGGCATAAATATTTTGTTTTTCAGAAGTGGTAGAATTAAAAATGTTAGCAAATTAAAACGTGCAATTAATGAGTCGTTATTATCATATCAGGCATTTAAGTCTACAAAAAAATATTTTAAAGAAAACCCTTGTAATGGTATTATATATTTTTCACCTTCAATATTTTTTGGTAATTTGGTAAGTAAGCTTTCTAAACTTTGGAGCTGTCAATCATATTTGATTTTGAGGGATATTTTTCCTCAATGGGCAGTTGATAACGGTTTGCTAAGAGAAAATTCTTTAGTTCACCAATATTTTAAATTTTTTGAAAAAATTAATTATAAATCTGCTAGCAGGATTGGTGTAATGTCGCCATCTAATTTAGAGTTTTTTAAATCTAAAAATATTAATACCTCCAAATTTGAAGTATTATATAATTGGTCACAAACAATCGAAGTTCCAAAAAAACAAAATAATTTTCGAAAAAAACTTAAGCTAGAAAATAAAATTGTATTATTTTATGGAGGTAATATAGGTCATGCACAACAAATGATAAACCTTATTAATCTCGCAAAAAAATTTACAGAAAACAGTTCTGTTCATTTTTTATTTGTTGGGCAAGGCGATGAGGTTGAGTTATTATTAAATGAAGTTAGTATTAATAAGCTTAATAATATTACATATTTATCTGCGGTAGATCAAAATACTTATTTTGAGATGTTAAATGAATTTGATATTGGAATGTTTAGTCTTCATTCAGGCCATCAGACACATAATTTTCCAGGTAAATTATTAGGCTATATGTCATACTCAAAACCGATTTTAGGGTGTGTTAATTTCGGAAATGATTTGGCAGATATTGTAAACTCAGCTAAAGCTGGAATTGTTGTAAATAGTAAGGATGAATTAGGGTTATATGAATCTGCTAAAGTCTTAATTGATTCAAAAAGTATTAGAAATAAAATGGGAAAAAATGGAAAAAATCTACTTTTATCTCGATTTTCTGTAAAAAGCATTTCAAAACAAATTGTAAGTAACTTATAATTTTTTTGATTTAAATTACATTTGTAGATACGCACATCTTAACTAAGTGTTGAAAAATTAATTAATAAAAATCCAATGAAATGGTAAAAAAAATTATTTATTATAACAGAGAATTAACAAGGTTGTTCATGGATCTATTTAATTATATGTTTGGTCAAATTAATAATTGTGAAGATTATTTTTATAGTCATATAAATAATGAATTTAAATCAAAAACAATTCTCGAATTAGGTGGAACCAATAGACCATTGTTTATTAAGTCTAAAGTAAATAATTATATTGGTATAGATATTGACAAAACATTTAATAGTAAAGATGTTTATCACAAATATTTTATTCAATCGTGTGAGGTTTTTAATGATAGTATTAAAGCGGACCTTATAGTTTCTAAATATTTACTAGAACATGTGCCTAATAATTCTAAAACACTCAAAAATATAGAAGACTGGTTAAATCCAAATGGATTATCAGTCAATCTTTTTCCTTTAGGTTTTCACCCTTTTTCTATAGCAAATAAATTAGTTGGCAATAGGATGACTCGTTTTTTGATTTCAATTCTTAGACCTGAATCAAAAGGTATTACTGGTTACCCTGCTTATTATAATTTATGTAACAGTTTTGACCTAGAAAAACTTGCTAAAAAATCAAATTTTAATTATGAAATTAAATATTTTTTTGGTGCTGAAGATTATTTTGGTTTTTTCTTTCCATTTGGAATTATTATTCATATTTTAAATAGAATATTTCATCTGTTTAGATTAAATATATTTGCATCAAATGCTGTTTTGGTTATTTCTAAGTAATATTATTTTCTCTTTAATTTGCTATCGATCTAATATAGATCTTCACAACTATATTAATACATCTTTGCGTTATTTTAAAAGAATATAACACGCTGTTCTTTAAGCCAAATACCTTTACGTATAGAGTTATATTATGCTTTAAGGAAATTAATATATTTGACAAAGTCACTCTTAAATCTAGATTAAGAGATGTAAAATACTATAAGAAAACAAATTAAGTAATACTTTTAAACTCTATTTTAGTAGACAAAAAGAGAATGAACTTATTCTTTATGTAATATTACTTTAATTAGATTTTTTCTCTCCAATTTTATCCAACCGATTAATTGATTATTTTATCTTTCAATTTTATAAAGTTGATTTATATAAGTTTCATTACTTTTATATTTTAATTTTAACTTGTTCAAAATTGATAGAATGAAAGGAATAATTTTAGCTGGAGGTAATGGTACTCGAATGTATCCAATCACAAAAAGTGTTTCAAAACAATTATTATGTGTATACGATAAGCCTATGGTTTACTATCCGCTTGCTACTTTACTTTTAGCTGGTATTACAGATATTCTTATTATTTCTACATCAGAAGACTTGCCTAGCTATATTAAATTATTTGGTTCTGGAAATCAGTTGGGTATTAAGATTTCTTATTTAGAGCAATTAAAACCAGAAGGTCTAGCGCAAGCTTTTATCATTGCTGAAGATTTTATTGGATCTGAAGATGTTTGTTTGGTGCTTGGAGATAATATTTTTCATGGAAATGGTTTTAATGAGATGTTAATTAATACAGTTGTAAATGTTAAACAATCTAAAAAAGCTACTGTTTTTGGGTATTATGTAAATGACCCTAACAGATATGGTGTTTTAGGTTTTGATGAAACTAGTAAAATTACTTCGATAGATGAAAAACCATTAGAGCCAAAGAGTAATTATGCTGTTATTGGTTTGTATTTTTATCCTAACTCTGTAGTGAAAATAGTCAAAAATATTAAGCCTAGTAAACGAGGTGAACTTGAAATAACTTCGATAAATAATATCTATTTAGATAATAATGAGCTTAATGTTGAACTTTTAGGTAGTGGTTATACATGGCTTGATACTGGAACTCCAGATTCTCTTTTAGAAGCTTCTAATTTCATACAAACTATAGAAAAACGTCAAGGCTTAAAAGTGGCCTGTATTGAAGAAATAGCTTTTAATAAGGGTTATATAAATTCTGTAGAATTAAAGGCTATGGCTCAAACCTTACAAGCAAGTGAATATGGTCAGTATTTATTAAACCTCACTAGTAAATGAATTTAATTAAAACAACGCTTGATGGTTTAGTAGTATTAAAGCCAACTATTTTTAAAGATAATAGAGGCTATTTTATGGAGTCTTACAATCAAAAAAACACAAATAAGTTAATTGGTAATGTAAATTTTGTTCAAGATAATGAGTCAGAGTCTTCTCGAGGCGTTTTAAGAGGTTTGCATTTTCAAAAGCCACCTCATTCCCAAGCTAAATTAGTACGATGTTTAAAAGGTAGTGTATTAGATGTAGTCTTAGACTTAAGAAAGGACTCTAAAACTTATGGTATATTTGAAACTTTCTTACTTACAGAAGAAAATAAAAAACAACTATTTATCCCCAAAGGATTTGCTCATGCTTTCGTGGTACTTAGTGAAACAGCTATTTTTTCCTATAAAGTAGATAATTATTATAATGCGGACTCTGAGAGTGGAGTTTTTTGGAATGACTCATATTTAAATATTGACTGGAAAATTAATAAAAAAGAAATTATTGTTTCCGAAAAAGACAAAAGTCTTCCTACTTTTAATAATATTATTAATCCATTCTAATGAAAATTTTAGTCACAGGAGGAAAAGGTCAATTAGGCTGTGAAATAAATGAATTATCATCTAATTATAATTTCGATTGGTTGTTTTCAGATAGTAATATATTTGACCTTTCTGATTTAAAGAATATTAGTGTTTTTTTAGATAAATGTAACCCAGATATAATTATTAATTGTGCCGCTTATACTGGTGTGGATAATGCGGAAGATAATTTTGAAGCTGCAAATACTATAAACCATACATCTGTTGAGTTATTAGCGAAATGGAGTTATAGCAATGACTGTAAGTTAATACATATTTCAACGGACTATGTTTATGATGGAACCTCATTGATTCCAGTCAAAGAGCATATGCAAGCTAACCCTATCAATAATTATGGCAAAACTAAATTATTTGGAGACATAGCCTGTCTCAAAAATAATCCATCATCAATTATAATTCGTACTGCATGGCTTTATTCTAGTTTTGGTAATAATTTTGTTAAAAAAATGATTAATTTAATGAAAAGTAAAAGTGAATTAATTGTGATTAATGATCAGGTCGGCTCACCTACTTATGCTCGCGACCTAGCTAATACGATCTTAGATTTAATAACAATCAAAAAATGGACACCTGGTATTTATCATTATACAAATATCGGCAAAGTTTCCTGGTTTGATTTTGCCAATGATATTAAATCAATCTACGGTTTTAATACAATTATTGATTCGATAACTTCACTAGAATACTCTATAAAAACCAAACGTCCAAAATATTCGCTTTTAAACAATTCTAAAATTGAAAATACGTTTGATATAAAACAAATGAATTATTTAGATAGTTTAAAAAAGTGTATTAAAATTTTACAAAATGAATCATAATGTCTTAATTACAGGTGGAGCAGGTTTTATTGGCTCCCATGTTGTGCGTTTTTTTGTGACTAATTATCCTGAATACCACATTTACAACTTAGACATTCTTTCTTATGCGGGTAATCTTGATAATTTAATAGATCTCAAAAAAAATAAAAATTATACTTTCATAAGAGGAGATATTTGTGATAATGAATTAATTAAAAATATTTTTAAAAAGTATAAAATTTCAAGAGTTATACATTTAGCTGCTGAATCTCATGTCGATCGTTCTATCACTGATCCATTTTCTTTTGCTCAAACCAATGTAATGGGAACTTTAAATCTATTACAAGTTGCTAAAGAATCTTGGCGAGCTAATTATATAAATAAATTATTTTACCATATATCTACTGATGAAGTATATGGATCACTTGGTCAGGACGGACTTTTCTCCGAGAATTCAAAATATGATCCTCATTCCCCATATGCTGCTTCTAAAGCGTCTTCGGATCATTTTGTCAGATCTTATAGTGACACCTATGGATTTCCTATAGTTATATCTAATTGTTCCAATAACTACGGCCCAAATCAATTTCCTGAGAAATTAATTCCAGTTGTTATTTATAATATTATTAACAACAAACCTATACCTGTTTATGGAAAAGGTAAAAACATTAGAGATTGGTTATATGTTGAAGATCATGCTTCTGCCATTGATGCTATCTTTCACAGGGGTAAACTAGGTGAAACTTATAATGTTGGCGGTCTAAACGAATGGAAAAATATTGACTTAATAAAAACTATTATTAAAATAGTGGACCGATTGCTTAAAAGAGAAGTGGGTGCATCTGAAAAGCTCATAACCTATGTTTCTGACCGACTGGGACATGATTTTCGATATGCAATTAATTCTAGTAAAATAAATAAAGAACTAGGTTGGAAGCCTTCCTTGCAATTTGAAGATGGAATAGAGAAAACTGTTACTTGGTATATAGATAATAAAGAATGGCTAGAAAAAATTATCTCAAGAAAAAGTTAGAATTAATATTCTTTTATATTTTTAATCATTCTAATTAGTGGTTCTTTAGCTAACAAATACACTATTGATACTATTACACCTAAAAATATATAAGTTAATACAATGAGTGTTCTCTTGGGCTCGGACCTTTGATTTGGTACAGAAACTTCATCTATTACTGAAAAAATAGGCGTATCCTTATTAAGTTTTATTTTATTATTATTGTACTCACTAGCTAAGGTCATTAATATATTTTGTTGTAATTGATATTCAGATTCTAGTTTTTGAAGTTCTGACATGAACCTAGCAGTAGAAATATTTTTATTAGAATCTTTAAAATTAGCAACATTATTTTGTAAAACATTAAATTCTATTTGTTTTAACTCATATTGATTTTTGGAATATTCAAGTTGCTCTTTTATTTTATTAGTTCTAAGTTCAATAATCCTAGATTGAAGATTCTTTGTAACAATTTTTACTAGCTGAGTACTTATAAACGCATCTTTATCACTAGCAATCACTTCTATGTAACCATCCTTGTCATTTAATACAATAGAAAATTTTTGTTTGAAAGTATTTACTAAATTAAATTCTTCTTGGCTAATAAAATTATAACCGTTTACTATTTTCTTACTTTTAAGTTCATTAACATTTTTTGTAAACAAACCAATCGTGTATTTTTTTATAAATTCAATTAAATTGAATGAACTGTAGGTACCCGATAGCATGTATTCCTTTAGAGTAAACTTATCGCCATTTAAATTTATTAACTCTTCATCATTTAGTTTTAGTGAAAACTCATCTGAGTTGGCTATTTTAGAATATAACAATGGTGATAAATAAGAATCACTAGAAGAAGACCCTTGATTTAAATTAATTCCAGCCAATGAAGCTAAAGACCCTAATCCAGCTTTGGAAAATGACATTTGGTCTTCAGATACTTGTGGGACAAATGTAGTTTTCGAAGTATAAACTACAGGGCTTAATAAAGCTACAATACATCCAATTACAAAAAAATATATAGTAGTTTTTACAATTAATTTCCTTCCATTCCAAATAGTTTTTAAAAGAGCTACGATGTCAATCGAATCTTCATCCAAAGTACTATGCGAATTTGTTAAGTTCTCATTCATATCAATTATAATTTTGTTACTAATAATACAGTAGTTAGAGTAGTGGCTAGTAACGAGAATGTATTAGTAAATTCGGTTAAGAATTTACTAATACCAGTACCAACAGTTTCTTTATCTTTAAAATTTGTTATGATAACTGAGTTAGGTAGAACAACAGGATTTTTAAAAAGCCCTATTTTTCTTGTTTTACCATTTGGTAAAATTAAATATGATTTCCCTGCGATTTTTTTTGTTTTTCCTCCAGAATTTTTAATATATTTTTTAGCGCTAATTCCTTTTTCCCAGATAAATGTAGATTCATTTCCTACAGCCCCAGTCGTGGATACAACTCCTTTGTTGGATGCAATATATACTTTATCACCATCTTCAAATATTTGTTCTGTATTTAATTCTTTAAAATTATAACTAATTATTTTTCCATCTCTTTCTAAAAAAGAAGCCTCTAGATTAGCATATTTAGTAAGTCCCCCTGCATAGTTTAATAAGTCTCCTAAATTTGTGCTTTTAAATTCTGTAACTACACTCTGTGGAAAATTAACTTCTCCAAATAAATCAATTCTGACAGCTTCTTGGTAGCCTAATATTTCTTTTACAACTACAATATCTTTATCTTCAAGAATAAAACCATTGTCAGGTTTATCTTTAAGACCTAATAAATAATCCTTATCGATTTGTAAATTAAATTTTCTAACAATTCTTTCATTTGAAGGATCCAACTCAGGCCTGTTAACTATCAAATCTTTCTGGTCAGAACTTATTAAAAATCCACCAGAAAGCAAAATTAAATCTTCAGGATACATATTTTCTTCAAGATCATACATATCTGGATTTTTAACAAGACCATACATTCCAACTTTTTTATCGATATTTTTTGTTGTACTTGTACTAAATAATTTAACATTATCTCTAGGGTAAAGTAGAGTAGACTTTAATTCTTCTAAATTGTTAAATTCAAATTTTAAAGTATTAAAATCTCCTGTTTCATTATTGTATCTTTTTATATCAATTCTAGACTTTAATAAATCTGCAAGAAATTCTGGATTATTTATCTCAGTATGACTAAAAATAAGATCGTAAACACTCATATTTTCTTTCCACCTTATGGTTTTTTCAATATTTGTAACACTACGTATTGAATCATTTTCCACTTTTTGAATAATTCCATATCCGCTTATAAAGACATTTTTGTCACCCTCAATCTCTAGATTACTATATACTGTAACCTCATCTAAATCTTGTAATATTACATCTTTCTTTCCGGAAATTATATCTGATAAATTATAGCTATTTAATAATTGAGTACCTTCAATACCATTAATTAGACTTGTTACATCAACCTTATCAAGATAAACTTCTGGTTTTACCCCTTTCGCTGCATTTAAAATTAGAGATCTTAGATTTTTAAAAGCACTTAATGAGTAATCTCCAGGTTCATATACATGACCTGAAATGGTTACTTTGTTTAGTTCTAAATCTAAAATTGGAAAAAATTTAATTTTATCTCCATCTTGGACAAAAGTTTTATTTTTTGAATTTTTAGCTTTTTGATAATCAAATGTGATTAATTCTCTATTTGCGAGAATATCATTTGATCTTTTATCCGCAGGGGTAATTCTACTTATATTAACTTTTGATGTTTGTGCAGTAACTGGTAATCCTCCAGAATAATTGATTAAATCATCTAAGCCTTCGTTTTCGGTTAATTCATATATTGATGAATTATACACTTCACCTTCCAAGCTTATTCTATTTTTTCTATTATCTACAAAAACAATATCATTGTTAGTCAGCCTAATATCCACTTTAAGTTGACCTTTTGTTATGAAGTCATATAGATCAATAGTTTTAATTAATTTATTGTTTCTATAAATTTTAATTTCTCTTAGTGTTCCACTAGTTTTAACTCCACCGGCTGCATAAAGAGCAGATAATGCTGACCCTGATGTGTTTAATATATGTGGCCCTGGAGCATTTACTTGACCCAGTACAACAACTTTTACAGGTCTAAGCTGTGTTAAAGAAACATCCATGAAGGTTTTTTCAGGTTTACTGACTAATCCAGAAAGATATTTACCTAAAAAGAGCCTTAATCTTGATTTTAGTGTTTTAAAAGAATTTCCTGAGGCAAAAAATAATCCGTATCCAATAATATTTATATTTCCATTTCTATCTACAGTAACATTTTGCTCAAAAGAATTATCACCATAAGTCATTATTCTAAGTTCATCACCAGGAGCTATAAGATACCCTTCGTCAATATTTCCGAGTAAGTATTCTTTATCTAAATAAGGGTTGTTTTCAAAAATATTGTATCCAAAATAACCTTGCTTTTCAGTTTTTTCTTCTTCTTCTTCTTCTTCTTCTTCTTCTTCTTCTTCTTCTTTTTCTTTTTTTTCT